>Ga0099826_10003749_pt1 | contig 10442 bp, 6 predicted proteins | sample Mtrugardesep15_FD_76830 | JGI IMG/M metagenome (GOLD analysis project Ga0099826, IMG submission 76830) | Root nodule microbial communities of legume samples collected from California, USA - M. trunc garden sep15 | ecosystem: Host-associated > Plants > Roots > Nodule | place: USA: California...
GTTTAAGTTTAGACCCCAACAAATAAAACGTCCCTATAATATTTTACCATTTGAGTTATATTTACGTAAGGGTTTGAAGTCTGAATTTGTTCTAGGGGTATAACTAGATTCTTGGGGGTATAGCTTTGGCTGGAGAGTGATTCTGCTAGCATTTTAAGAATCTTGACGATTTCAGCAAGGTGTCACCTTAGTTAGGGTGTCACTGATCGTCTTTGATGTCTTACCTATCTTATACTTAATCGGTAAAAAAATCCTTGAAAGTAGAATATTTAGTTTAATAAATACAATTATGATATTTATATCTTTTTTTAAGGGATTTATATCCAGGTTTTATTTTGTGGAATTGAATTCCTCCTTTTTCAAATGTTCATTTGAATTTGATCTAGGTTTTAAAAATCCTACTCTTCGCTTTTATTTTTTTGACAAATAGTTTTGCTTTTCTTTTATTTTTCTTTTCATGACAAGAACTTTATCAGATTTTATTTTCCAAATCATTTCAAAACATATTTGGATGAATCAAGGCAACTTGCCATTGTTTTCGTTCAGGGGTATTTTCATCAAATCAGATGGCGCATGATAAGTGAAGAGGGTAGAGAAAATAAATTCTCTTCAAAAATTGCATACAAAGTTCATTTTTCGCGTTGATAAGTTATTTCATTAGTTTTTTTGTCAAGTAGTCTACTCCTCGGGGCTCATACATTTTAAATATGGAAAAATGGAGAGTCTTGAGTTCGAAGTTATGCTTAATATTGTCATTGTAGCCACTAACTGAGTTATGCATAATGACATTTATTTCGTAAGTTATTTGTGTTTTATGCAAAATCGATGAAATTAACCATAACAACCAATATCAATGAAATAACAAGATTAAGTATCAAACTTAAGTACAATGTACTCTATGATCAAGATCAGCAACATGTTTGTTTTAAGTTTGGAGGATTTACCATACTTACGACAACGATCAAATATGCAAATGAACTCAAAATCCAAAGGAAAAATGTGACAAAACAACTATTTTACATGCTCCATATTAGCTCCAAAACTCGAGTCGAAGATTCAGATGTTGAAAATAAATAACAATATGTCCTAAGCCTTCATACTGATTTCTAGTAAGATACAATTTCTGAACTGCAGCTCAAAAGAGAATGGAATGTGGTTCGAAAGTGAAGAGAAGAAGCTAGGTGAAGATGAAATGAAGAGAAAATGGTAAGTGTCCAACCCTATAGTTTATATTTCTTTTCCTGTAAATATTTTCAGTCAAAGCATCTTAGGAAGAGAATGAAAACCAGAGTTGGTCAAGATTAATTAATAGATTTAAGAAAATAACAAGGTATCTGTTTATCATGTATAGTTATCACACAGGAAGAGTAATTTGAGTGAAAATTCTACACTTTTCTAATATATCATAGTGCACATAATGACATCTAATGGTATTTCTCTATAACTTCTCTCTCTTATATTTCACCTAAAACAAACAAACCTAAAAGCCTCATAAGAGGCTAATTCATCATCAAACATAATGCAGACTAAAACTTCTAACTAACGCCTGTTGTAAACAAGTGAATTTATTCTAAACAAGTATATATATTTTGTGGAGGTCTTCTCTAAAAAAATTGGCTTACCTATATAAAAGACACAAACACTTTGCCAGAGTCAGAAACCGTTGACTACAAAACCTGACAGTTTAATCTTATGTATCGTGCCTCTTCTGAGTAACACGGAAGTTTGAGAAAAATCTTGATACAGGATGTTGAAAACCGAAAAATCTAACAAGATTTTGGCAATCTTTCTTTTCTTCTTCATTATCTGCATGTGAACTTAAGTTACTCAGATAAGTTTTCCCCTGATATATAAAAGAGAGCTGCTGCCATAAAAGAACACTCAATCCTATCTGCAATGAAACACTCGCAATAAAAAGGTAGGCAAGAAGAAGTCCTCTAGATGATAGAAACAGCGTAGATCTCAGGAAGGCAATTAAAATTTCATTCATAAGTCTCCATGCTAGATCCCGGCCAGTCATACCCTTTAAGCGTCCGAGGGAGTATGACAATGGTGGCCAAATATGCAAGCTAGCATATACAGACATTATAGAGACATAGATTGTGCTCAGCACTGCTGAAATGAGGAAGCAAACGAAGCTGTAGTGATTAGCTGCACCCACACAGTTGCCAATCTGCCAAAGAATTACAAAAGTTATGAACAAACTAGCATTAAGACAGAGCAAGTAAAAGTATCCATTTTAACACAGTTCATAGGTAATGATTACATCTATGAAGCAAGAACACTCTAAAGAACCGTACATGTATCAAATACTTGTGTTTGATTACACAGCAACACTTCAAAAATAAAAAAGATATACCAATTTACTGGACAAAATTCCATGGAATATAAGAGGAAAGAACAGAAATAGAAATCCTACAAAACACCAAAAATATTTTTCTTTCCTCATATCCAAAAATGGTATTGACTTGGGACCTGGGAGTGTGCTCTTAGGTCTCAGGTTCGATTCTCTCCGGTGCTAATTTGGGTGGGTTAATTTACCTTCTTTAAAAAAAACAAAAAAACCATTATAAGTTTGTAACCAAGGTAATCAGAACCGGACCGGACATCAAACCGGCAAAGGCATGGGTTTGGGGTTTGAAGGTTCAACCTGGGTCGAACCGTTTATAATAAAATATCTCATTTATATATAAAATAGGTAGCATTTGACTAAATAAAATCATTTTTTTAATATATCAACCAAAAATAAATTAAATAAATAAAGTTTGGTGATGATTAGGCTTGTGTGACTTTATTTGATTTTTTTGAATTTTATACACGGTTATTCCTATATGAATAAGGCAGCCCAAGCCCATTGAGGCGGCCCACTTCTATGTAGTCTCTAACCATAATATGGTTTCTATTGAAATTTGAAACATAAAGAAAACACAGCCGCCGCAGCTTGCAAGCTTCACTATGTTATTGTATCCTTTATGGTTTGTTGTATTTTTAATTTACAGTTTAATTCTCTCTTCATCTTCTTGTAGTTTTTCTTGAATATTGCGATCCTGTGAATGACGAATTATCATGTGATGTTGTGATGTCTGTGAAGAAACGCGAAACTGAGATTCCATCGTAAGAAAAGAACCAACACGCGGTCCAACCCGTCAAACTTCTTGAACCGCCGGTTTTGTCCGGTTTCACCGGTTTTCCGGTTCTTTTCCCGGTTTTATGACAGAGCGGTTTTAATACCATTCCGGACCGGACATAGGTCCGGTTCACGGTTGAACCGGCCGGTCTGGACCGGATTTAATTACCTTGTTTGTAACAGAGAAGTCAACGTATAGTAAGGTTTAATCTGAGCAATAAATAGATTGAATTTCGCAATGTTAACTTTTACATTAGTTAAAGCATTGATCTTTTCTAGTTACACGAGTATTCTTAAAAATGTGTATTTTACTAAAAGTGAGGTCATTTGATGCTCGTGAGTCGTACCTTATTGAAATACATAAGTTTTATATAAAAGGATTAATAATTCCATTTCAACACTTTAAAAAAAAAACACAAAAACTTCTTCAGCCATTATATTATTATATTCAAACAGTAAATGGCAATATAATGGAATACAGAAAAAACAACTCAAATAGATGAATCAGTCCAAAAAATCATAACATCATATTCATCCAATTCAATTTTTTCAAAAATAAATATCCAATACCAGGAAGCTTTGATCATGAGATTTCACAGAAACCATTGAAATGTGATGCATTTTAAGTACGGTTAAATATGCGTGCACCAAATTGTTATCCAAACCAAAATTCAAGTGGAAATTGCAACACAGATAGATATTTCCATAATAAGAGAATGGAGACTTACAAATGGGCAGTGATGATCCATGTCCAGTATACATTTTCCACATGAACGACAATGATGTGATCTAGGTGACTTTGGCTTCGAACAGTAGTGACAGAATGTATAATTTTCGAGGTCACCTTGCCCTACCGTGGGGTAGCTTCCCCATAATATATTTGGTGGTGTTCCAGCACACCTAAATGCTGCAAGGCTAAAAAAGGAAACTGTAGCTATGGACAATATTGTTGTAATGATTGAGTGAAAAATTCCCCAAAGAAGACTGACAGAGAAGACTACCGGGTAGACTGCCCACACCCCACCAACTGCAGAAACAAATTAAATGTAATGAGAAAAATATAGAATAATGTTATTCTTCATTTTTGGAATCGATATCACAAAAATAAATTTAACCAATGAAGAATATGATAACAGAAACACTAAATCATAAACTGAAATTAAAAACATTTGATTCATACAAAAGATATGACTTGATAAGCATTAATTACAACTGAAACTGTAAATCCATAAATTAACGACCATGTGTTGTGAATCACACAACAAAGTCACAAAACTTGAAATTCCTCATTTTTATGAGCCACAAGAAAGGAGACCTGACAGATATCAAGATGCTAAAAGTACCTACTAAAGTGATGGATTATGATATCCAAATTTAATTGACAGAAAGTAGAATGTTCTAAAGAGGTGTTATTGAAAAATGCTCGTAGTAACTGAAAATAACTTTGGTTGCAATGTATTAATGTTAATAGCTAATGTTTTTAAAAGGGTTCTTCTGGGATTACTGAACTCCTAAATAGGGTGTCATTGCGTAAGTACTATGAGTCCAGGTTCCCTGGTTAAAGATTCAGTCTGGTAGTGTCCCCTTGTGTGGTATCAGGGGCAAGTAGCTTACAATGTGTTCCTTCTTGTGGACTGATGAGCATTAGGATTCAGGGGAGAAAGGGGAAGGGATTATATTGTTGTTGTTGTATTTATAGTCATATCACATGATAATTATCACAACAATGATATTTGTATTGGAAAGATGAAGAAAAAGACAAAATTAACACGATAACAGAATGTCATTTTTTTTTTTTTGAAGAAGGCAAACTAGCCCACCAAAATTAGCACCAGGGAGAATCAAACATAAGACCTTGAGAGGAGCACACTCCAAGGTCCCAAGTAAACACCACCAGGCCAACCCAAGTGGGTTAGAATGTCATAGCTTTATTAGAGTTTTTTTGCTATTGCATCGTATATGGGATGAAGTATTCATCATGGGTTCTTTAAGTGCCGATCCAATTTTTATTTTTAGCGGTGTTAATAGGCTGGTTACATTTTTTTTATAGCTGATGCGCTGCACCTTTCTAATTTGCTCTTACATTTGCGAATTATGTTAGTTGTCTTTTATTTTCAATTTGCATAGCTTTTACTCAAAACCTTCTGATCCTAACATATATTTGTAAGGGAAATCGCCTAAAATGCTGCGACCAAAGCATTACATATTAGCAGCAACTGAAGTATCAACTCCCAATTTGAATCTATAAATTCAACCTCGAACACTAGACAAACTAAATGGAAACAAGGGAGAACTTGAAAATGAGACCTAGACCCAGAGGAAAATAAAGGCAAGTCTGGTAAAGAAGGATGACATCAAATAAAAGAAGGAATAGAAGAAACAACATACTTACATATTACAAACAACATAAATATGATGACAGAAGAAAGAAAGCATCGATCACGCAGTAGTCTCCACCCCACACACTTATCAATGCGTTTCTTTTTGTTTTGATTTGTAATCGCTCCACACCAACCACATTTGAATATGGATGCACCGGATGGAAGCATAACGCGCAGTCCACAACCCCAGCAGGTCGTCTCATAATTATCAGTACCCTCGGTTCCATATTGCTCCTATATGTGATTACAAGAGCAACCAAGGAAGCTACATAATTTTCAAACTGTGGAAAAAAAAGGCAAGCAATAACAGCCATGAAGTAATGACTGAGACTGAGAAAAAAACACATTGCAAGTATATGAAAATTCAGGTTCATGAGTCGGGTCTGCGTCCGGTTCAAAATAGCATGTTTAGCCTCCCAATACCCTCAAAACATGTTTTTGATACAACCTAAAACTCTGAAACGGTTCATTTGTTTTCTAATTAACGATATTAAGCAATAATTTGGGAAAACGTCCAAATTGACCCCTAAATTGTAGAAACTTACCGATGCAACAATTCACCCATATTCATAGCACTACTCAACTCCCTCTCTCACGTTAATTTATAAACACTTTTCAACTCATCAGTTCTACAAGCTTTCATTTTTATCTACTCTATTCTACCCAATTCTACTCTGAACCCTTCCCTTCGTTCTGTGCAATCTGCACTGCTCTGTAACAACTTGCCACTACATCAATGGCTTCAATTCTTTTTTGAAGGTTTTTCGATGTTTGTATGTGATATTTGCTACTGTTTTGGGCCTTTTAAGATGTTTGATATGCTACTGCTTTAGAGTTGTTCAGAGTTGTTTTATAAATAATATTGCTTCATATGCATATGTATGAATCGATATGCAATACATATGAATTTATAAATTTGATAGGATCCTACGATCTGTGTTACAATCTCCCAATTCGCGAACTAGTGACCCCTCCCCGATCTTACCTAGGATCTCGAGTCTGACTATCTTGCAAACATCTATACTTTTAATTTTAATCAAAATCTAAATTTCATAAACATTGTTCATCATTTACACGTGTTAGCGCAATAAAAACAGCAGACAGACCCTGTCCGACGGAACACTAGTTCCCAAAAATTTTATTGAATGGCAAATGTTAGTATGTTAGAATTAATGTTAGTTACGGTATTATTTACGCGCTGAGGATGGAGATTGAACTCCCTCAACCTACTTATCACTCTACTCCCTAACCTAAAATCTCCTTAATCACAATAAAAAATATGCAACCAAGCATTGAATTTGCATGATGAAAAAAATATAAAAGTTAAATCTTTCACAAAAAACCATTACTAATTTTTATTTTTGACAGAAAAAAATCATTACTCATCAATTTACTACATTTTCCTAACTTAGGTTTTCACAAAATTGAAGGAATAGATAAGATTGAAATCATGATTTGACTAATAATTTATCCACAAAAAAAAAAAACGAAAATTTAAGAGAATTTAAGCAATGAGAAACGAAAGATGAATGATAAAAATGATGAGAAAAGAAAAAGGATTGATAGATGGAACAAACCTCGGGAAGGGAAGAAGAAGAAGCCATGGAAATTGAGAGTGTCGATTTCGGTGAGAAAATTCAAACTTCAAGAACGCGTGTTTGTGTTTACCTGGGTTTTTTATTTTTTGTATTTTCTTTATTTCTTTTTTTTCATTTATTTATTAGACCGGTTTTTTACACTAGAAAAACCAAAGAATAAACCTAGAAGGTTCGGTTTAAAGTCATTGTCAAAGGCGCCCGAAACAACCTGATCCAAATTTATTTCGAATGAATTTTGCTCATTAGGCCCTTCAAACTATCCAAAATAGTGGTGCAACCCCTCTAAAACTCAGGTGGGTCACGACTCATCTCACAAAAAAAATTAATAGGAAAAATTACTAAAATATTTTTTATCTTTAAATAAAATTACATTGTAGTAAAATTATATATTTTAAATAAGATACTGAAATGATTATTTTGAATTTTTAAGGTATGTAATTTAACATTTTGATGGTCAACTTTGTGTTTAATGTTTATTAAAACATAAAATTTTGTGTGTGTATATATATATATATATTATAGTTTATTTTTGTGACCCACTCCAAGAAGAAAAAAATTGCTCCATCGTTGGCCCAAAATACTCCACTCGGTTCGTAATTCCCGATTGTTAGGGTTGAGGAATTAACAACCGATCCAGGATCGAGAGTTAAGCGTCAAACTGTCTAGAACACAGAACCGAAGCATAACACAGAATAGACGAAGGACAAAAGCACCATTGAACACTTAAAATTCAAAACACAATACATTCAAACACAAAATATTCAACATTGAACACTTAAAATTAATTCAACATTTCAAATGACATTCAAATTTGTGACATTTAACTACGTTCAAACACAGATTTGATTTATTGCTTGAAATTAACGAATTTTGATTGAGTTAGATTTGTTGGAGTAGGGAGGGAAAGGGTAAGAAAATGGGTTTGAAACATTGAACACTTACTTCTGTTTTTGTTTCTATATGTATCACTGAACATCAGAGCGTAACTCCTAAACTTGAGTGGTTAGGAGTTTGGGTCCTAAACGGTTTAGGGTTTACAGACCAACGGAGGTATTTTGGGTAGTTTGAGTGGCATGTGAGCAATTGAAAGGATATAATGAGAAATTTTTGTTTCAAATTGAATCAAGGCTCGGTCCATCTAACAAAATGGCCCAACCTCCGATTGATTGTGAAAAAAGTTGTAGAAAATAGAAAAAGGTGATAAGTTAAATATATTTAATGTATTGTTTGATATAAGAGAAATGTATAAAAAAAAATATCTGCAAAATAAGTATATTCTCTCTCTTCTTTTATTTGGTTAGATAGAAATTGAGAAGAGAAAAATTTGATTACTTTCGATATAAAAATAAACTTTAACCGGTTCTATCTATCTATTATATAACAATATATAAATAGGACAGACCCTTCAAAGCTGAAATTTTACTTTTCAACTTTACTTTTCAATTTCACCCTTCAAAGCTAGAAAAAATTGTCTTGTTAAAATAAGAAAAAAATTTCTATGACAATATATTAAGTGGATACATCCCTATGAGCTAGATTTTTAACTATAGTTAAAGTTTGGGTAACGAATATGTTACGAATATTAAAGATGTTACCGATGTGGTCATGAGTCTGAGCATTATTTTTAAACTATGGATATGAAGACCGACAGCAAAATAATACCCTACCTAGATTCTATCGGCATCCCTTTTTGTGAAATTCATGTAAGAATCAAATAAAATCATATGAATAATAGCTTGAACTAAAATTGTCACCCCAAAATGAAGACTACTCCAAAAATAAACGTATATAAGTAACAAACACACGATACTCATTAGAATAGTCCGCTATGTGTTTATATAATAGCATGTCACGTAAACAAGTGTCAAATAAAATAAACAATGAAAAAGGACATGGTTCCAAAACAAAAATACAATACATCAAAAGCATATATCAATAACTTATTCATTGGTTCTGAAAAATGAACATAGGAATTGTAGGATTCAATCAACAGTAAAACTTTAAGCTTTTATTTTTCTTAAAACAAGACCAAATTCATAACAAAACACATAATATCTAGTTTCACATCATCTCAATCTGGCTACTACGCTTATTCTTCGTGGTGGCCGCAACTTCAACATCTTCATACAAAGAACTTCCATATTTTGAACTTGAATTTTCATGTTTATCACCTTGACCCCAGATTGCATAAGCTTCTTCACCATGAGCAGCCTCGTCACCGATTTCCATATCCTCTTCGGACATTCTCAATGGAACGAAAAGTCGAATGAAGAGACATATCAAACTTGTACTTACAACATTAACAAAGATAACAAACAAAATTCCAACGAGTTGGATTCCTATTTGCCTGAGTCCAGTACTAGCCATGTTCATTTGTATTCCATAAAATAGACCAACATATTTGTTATAAACACCATAGAACAAGGAGTTCAATTTTGGTTCAGCAAAGAGACCAGTGAGAATTCCTCCAAGACTTCCTGCAATTGCATGGGTGTGTAGCACTGCCATTGTGTCATCCACTTTTTGAAGTAGCTTTGATCTTTTGTGGATTACCATCATGGTAAACCAAGGAATTGAGCCAGAGAACAACCCCATTATTAGTGCTGCCCATCCTTGTACAACTCCTGAATATAAGATAAAATATGTATGTATCAGGGTCGGCTCAACGTATGTGCTAGTCACGCTAACGGTAAGAAATTTATAAAAAAATTTCTTCTCGAAACCGTAAACCTAAGCAAGGGTTTGGACCGCCTTATGCATGTGCTTAGTGGTCATGCATTTTTAATAAAATGTGTAATGTATCTAAAATAATCTATATAAATATAGAGATTTCTTGGTTACCCTTCTACAATTGTACATTTTGCAATTGGTATGTTTTATGCATGTCATTTTAATTGAAATATAAGACAATATAAGTAAGATAAGTGGAAAAATATTTTTTTAGGGTAAAATGGATATCCTCCGCACACAACTGCAAATGTTAATCGCTTGAGTTAGGTACGACCGCAATGAGCAATAAAACTCTCCTTCCGTGAAAGGGATATGAAGTATGAACCATCTCATCCAAGTGCTAGCTCTTAGATATAAGTGAAAAAATATTAACTACTATTAAAACAAGTACAGAATAATCCTCATATACATTGGATTTAAAGGGGAAAAAAAGCTTGAAGAATGAATGAAATATTACAAACCTGCAGCAGGGGTAATGCAAACCAAACCAGTAATCATGCCTTGAACTGCACCAATAACAGAAGGCTTTCTGAAGAAAATGACATCAAGGAAGACCCAAGTAAGCAAGCTAGTAGCAGTGCAAGCATGTGTGTTCAAGACAGCCAA
>Ga0099826_10003750_pt1 | contig 10440 bp, 4 predicted proteins | sample Mtrugardesep15_FD_76830 | JGI IMG/M metagenome (GOLD analysis project Ga0099826, IMG submission 76830) | Root nodule microbial communities of legume samples collected from California, USA - M. trunc garden sep15 | ecosystem: Host-associated > Plants > Roots > Nodule | place: USA: California...
ATACTCCTTGTCAGCGTGCCACATCATCACTTAACAGATTTTTTTGACGGCAGGGACTAAAGTGATAACGGAAGTGTAGAGTCAGAGACTTGTTTGTATTTAATCCTGAGTCAGGGACCTATGTGACAGCGAGGTGTAGAGTCAGGGACTAAAGTGACTAGTCATAATTAAAAGAAGTGGAAAGAAGAAATGCTGAGCAACTTGGAGTGACGCAAATATGAAGGAAGAAGAACTATGCGAGGCGGCGATTAACGGCGAGACGGAGAAGGTAAAGTCTCTAATTGACTCCGGCGCCGACGCTACCTTTTTCGACGGCGATGGTCTCACTCCTCTTATGCACGCCGCAAAGCACGGCCATGCACCCATCCTCGACATCCTTCTCTCCGCCGGTGCTCCTTGGAACGCTCTTTCTCCTTCCAACCTCTCCGCCGGTGATTTCGCAATGCAAGAAGGTCACCAAGAAGCTTACGAGCTTCTTCTCAATGCTGGTACCAAATTCAAATCATTCTTTATATCTAATTAACTATGTAGTCTGACACGAAACAGACACGGACACGCGTAACACCAGTAATAATTTGAAAAAATGACATAATTAAAATTGAATATAATTACATGTGTCGTGTCGCGTTTCTGTTTAACACTGACATGTATTGGAACATGCCTTCAATTAGAAGTGTCGGTGCTATTGAGTTATTTTGTTAGAGTAATTTTAGAAGTTCATTTTGTGTATTTTACTTTGTTAGGTATTCGATCTGAATTAGTGTTGGGAACAATTGCTAGGAAGGAAAAGAAAAACAATGATTCCGGTTATGATTATTTGGAAGATAGGGTAAGTTTTAGTGAAGACAAAGTAATGGATTCTGAAAGTAAAGCTGTGATGATGGCATGGGAGAAGCCATTGATGGAGGCTCATGCTAAAGCTGTTTGTTCAGGAGGTGGTCATGTACTCAATATTGGATTTGGAATGGGTCTTGTTGATACAGCTATACAGCAATATTCACCTGTGAAACATACTATTGTTGAGGCTCATCCTGAGGTTTATGACCGAATGCTTCGCACGGGTTGGGGTGAGAAGGAAAATGTTAAGATCATTTTTGGTCGTTGGCAAGATGTCCTGTCTCAGCTTGAAACGTATGATGGTAATTGCTAACTCTTGTGTGCATAAACATCTATGTTTTATTTCAGTACATATGATGGACTAAACTTGACTACAATGCTTATAGTACTGTTTTTACGTTAATCTCACAAGAAGACTGCTATTTTCTTCTCAAGCGATAATTTTTTAGCACTCTTTCAAATTTGTTGCTTACAGTTATACTATCTTTCAGTAAAAAACAGCAGTAATAGGGCCTATAGCACATTACCTAAGTTTTATCCTTTGTGAAATTTATGTGGTTATAATTTAGTTTCTAAGGGGAAGTTGTTTATGTTTGGATCACTTAACTTTGGAAGCAAGTTTGATATAAAAGTAGTGTTAATTTTCTAATCCAACATAGATACTACTTTTAATCACTTCTAATCAAACTAAGTATTGAGGTAAAATCAATTTTGTTTGAGAGAAACCAAACACATGTATTTTCACTATCATCACAGTTGATAGGAAGTTCAACCAATTCTGATACAATCCACCGATAAACCAAAAACACTTGTTTAATGTTAAAAGGCCGGGTAATTCTTAAGTCACACACTGTTGTGAGCTATTATTTTGCGAAGAAATTTGGAAATATGCGAAAGTTGTAGTTGTTTCCCAGATGCTTTCCAAGAATGTAAGTTTTGCTTCTGTGAAAAACATAGGGAAGGTTTTTTGTTTCTTTGGTTGTAATGCCCGGTAATTTGTAGCTGGACTGTGCCTCTAAACTCTTTGACGTGGGGCATTTGTTTTGATTTTCTTTTTCAGGGATATTCTTTGACACCTACGGGGAGTACTATGACGACTTGAGAGAGTTCCACCAGCATCTCCCTGTATTGTTGAAGCCGGATGGAATATACTCTTTCTTCAATGGCCTTTGTGGTGGTAATGCATTTTTCCATGTTGTTTACTGCCACTTGGTATCTCTTGAGCTTGAGAATTTGGGGTATTCCACACAATTAATTCCATTGCCTGTTAAGGATTGTTTGGGGGAAGAAGTTTGGGAAGGTGTCAAACACAGATACTGGCAGCTTGATACATACTACCTCCCTGTTTGTCAGTCTGCAGATGACTCTGAGTGATTTTTAGTTTTGAATGTAGGGTCTGATTTTGTTCGCATTTTCAGAAAGATACTAACACATATTGTATTGTTGCTTGTGTAACGTATGGTATTGTAAGAGAACAGGTAGTGTCATATTGACATCTTGAGCTTTATTTCAAAATTTTATTACATTGGGTGTACTTCGAATTTAGATGTTATGAGTTATAATTACTTTAAAAAAATTATGAGCTTATAGTCTACATGGGTCAAGAGAGTACATTGTACTTGATATTGAAGGATTTCATTTTAAAATGTTAACATGAGCAAAATCTAAGCCTCCGTTTACTTTCTAGAAATATTTTCAGTTTTCTTTTCCTAAAATTCATGTTCATTTTAAATTGTTAATAAGAAGATGAAATGCTCATGTAGTGGAGCATTGCGATAAGGAGAAGATGGACGACAAACTATGAATAATGTATTTTCAAAAATAATTAAAACAATGTTTTGACATTTTCATAGTTTTTGGAAATGCTAGATTTGTTTTCAAATATTGTGAGAGAAAATGGTGAGGAAAATATTAAATTCATATTCATTTAGAGTTGAAGTGAAAATGAAAACATGAAACAGAGAAGTAATTGGGGCCTAAGATTTCCATTCCACAATAAAAGTTACAACTTGTCTCTTTCAAAGGAGTCAAACCAAAATTCTCATTTCCCTCTGTTATGCTTTTATGAAGTAGGGGTGACAATCTAGCCAATATAGCCAAGATGGGTTCATATGCAAATGGCATCATCCTATTGAATTACTTGAGCAAATGAGTAGTTTCCGTAAAAATGGATTTTAAAACATTCAAATGTAGCTGCTCACATGGTATATTTAGGATTCTGATTGAAAGACAGATTCTTTTTTCTAGTTGATTGGTGGTTTTGATTGTTGGTAGAAACAAAATCAGCTGATGTTTACTTTAGAATTGATTCCAGAATTGGATGGCAGAGGTACAGTAGGTGTTCAAATTTATGACTCGTCGTATACTCCTATTTCAGAGGTAAGTGGGGGGATACAGTTAGAAAAACCAGTATCTATGCATGTTCACCATATTGATGATCTAAGGAACATGGGCACGCTACTATATGCATTTGTACGTCATGGACCACTTCAACCACAAGCAAGCAAGTCTACTGGGTACTGGCTTTGTTTGTGTGGTAGAGTAGTTGGTAACAAGATTATGGCATTTCATTAATTCATTGACTTTTCAACCATTAATCTGTTCCTAATTTGGTAAATGTCTATCACTGGTTGTTGCATTTTAGGGATATAATTGATAAATGAAATGAGGATTGCTTTTTTTCGTAAAACAAAAATGATAAATTTTCTGAACTGAGGATTTGGCTAGATGTATCACTCCAAGCAGTACCTGTCCTGCACTGGGTGTAACCAAAGTCCTTACTGTCATGACACGCCAGTTTTTGGTTAATGCTTCATATTTATCTTCCTTATTACTTTATTATTATTTCTACTCATCACTAATTTCATTGACGATAAATAGTTTAAATATGCTGGTGAAATGTCATATCGATGCCTGTAAAATAGATCAATTATTTGATAAGTTCATTTGTGACGTAAGCTGGGATTGCTATTCAATTACAATTCTGACATGTGCCATTGTCCTGGATTTTCTCTACAAAATTATTGTTTACATGGAATCACAGCAAAGAGGTATACATATTTGCAGCAGGTAATCCAGAGTTAGGACCTTGAAATATCACAGTCAAGTCCAGCTGAAAGCAATGGGACTAGTGACCTTATGTTTCCCATCCGACCATTCCAGATGAGCAAAGCTTGTTGTACCAGAAGGCATCGAATGAGATGTGAACGTTACAATGTAGCTCTTCTTCTCATTAAGTTCCTTGAAGCTAAGTGTTTGTGGTTCAACCACGATCTTATCCAAAGGAGACTGTGATGACACTGAAACTTTATATGTCGATGGGGTCCCTACGTTAGTTAAAATCCTTTTGTACTGGACAATGCTTGGTTTGTGAGAACTACCCCTGCCTGAAGCTGTGTCAAATGGCACAGAAAAAGATGGGTAATTGAGATCTTCCACCCTGTACTTAATCCTTTTATCACACGTAAACTCTCTTCTTGCAACAAGCTTTATTTGAAATGAATTGTAGTTCAAGGCACAGAGGAAGTTCAAATAGTCGTCGGTGGTAGCATCGTATACAAGGCCAGGATCAAGAGCAGCTACTGGATCCACATGCCCGGAACCATAATCAAACGGTGTAGCAGGTATCCCAGTAGCGACATCTTTTATGGTTTGCCCATTTTTGTACGTGCCATAAGACGTGGTCATGAGTGCGGATCTTATAGCTGCAGGACTCCATTCAGGATGGGCTCCCTTAAGAAGAGCAGCTAACCCACTTACATGGGGGCATGACATGGATGTGCCAGAGATGATGTTGAAGCTCACATGCCTTGTGTCAACTGACAAGCCAGTTGGTCCAACTTTCCCACTCCATCCAGCTAGAATGTTGACTCCTGGAGCTATAAGGTCTGGTTTGAGTATTTTTGGTGTGAGTATATTTGGTCCTCTAGAGCTGAAAGCTGCCACCACTGGGGATGGTTGAACCCCTAACTGGGTACCGCCAAATGCAATTTTAGCAGTTGGATTGGGAGCTGAAGAAGCATACTTCTTTATTTCATTGCTTGCTTTCTCTCCCAAAGCTGCTGCAGGGAGGAGAAAGGAGTCAGCAACTAGCTCTTCACCATAATCTTGGTTGTTTGCTAAAATCATCCCAATTCCTCCTGCACGTTTGACCACCAAACTCTTTTCAGCTCTAGGATTTCCTCCTCGGTCACATATCACTATTTTTCCTGAAACTTTGCTAGGAATCAAACTATCTGTGCTGCACAGGTTATCACTGGAATCCTGGCTGACATTAGCAGCATAAACAAGTGGCAGTGGAGAGTTAGGTGGCAATTTTCCATTGTAAAGAGACACGCCGTTGTATCTCTTCCCATTTCCAAGGGTAATATAGGCAGGGAAATCGCGGTCTATAGTTCCGGCACCGACAGTGGTTATCCATGGTGCAACATTAGACAAACTTGCTTTACTAGGTCCACCGTTTCCTGCTGAACTGGATACTAGTATTCCATGTTCTATGGCTGCAAAAGTTCCCATTGCAACAGTGTCTTTGTAGTAGTCCGTTAAACCTCCACCAATAGACATAGAGAGGACGTTAACACCGTCTTCGATGGCCTTGTCAATTGCAGCAGCTATGTCTGATGTAAAGCAACCACCAAGCCAACACACTTTGTAAGCAGCCACTCGAGCTTGTGTAGCCATGCCTTTTGCTGTCCCAGAAGCAAAACCAAAGAGGCTTGCTCCTGCAACTGCAGAACCTGCTGCCGTAGTTGAGGTGTGACTTCCATGCCCATCATCATCCCTTGGTGACTTTGATTCCGTATTTTCATCAATAGGTCCAAAAGCTGCCTCGTAGCCTTTAGCAAAAAACCTTGCACCAACAAGTTTCTTGTTACAGTTTGACGAGTTGAAGGTTTTACCTGTCTCACATTCCCCTTTCCAGCTTTTGGGTACTGGTCCAAGTCCAGTGTCATCGAAGCTTTTTAGTTCAGGCCATACACCTGTGTCAATTACTCCCACGATCACCTCACTTTGTTTTCCAGAGGACGGTAAAAGAGTGATTGTTTTCTCCAATCCGAGGAACTCTGGTGTTCGAGTTGTGTGAAGCTCGTATCTAACTTCAGGGATAACCGAGAGAATTCCTGGTTGCTTTGTGAGTAAGTCTGCCTCTTGAGTAGTTAGCCTTGTGGAGAAGCCATGAGCTACATGTTTGTAGGTATACATCGTCTCTGCAGTGTCTGATACTGATTTTAGTGATGAATCATACCATTGGAGATGATCGTCGAAACTTGCTGGCATGTTGAACTTGTCCATGTGAATTATGTATGTTCTTTTAAGATGTTGTGTTTTCTTTTCTGCTATGGTGAATCTGCCAGAGAATACTAGCAGCAAAGCCATCTGAAGACACTTGAAAATCAGCATATTCATCTTTTAGCTCCAATATGAGAGTTGTAGTTTTGGCTTTTTTTGAATTTGCTTTAGAATTGCAGGGATAGCTGGTATTTATTATTGGTTTGGAACTATTGAGTCTGCGGAGATTGGTAGATTCTTTTATAGCCAATACATATATCAATTGGGAACACAGAATAGTGTAGTTGTGAGTGTGTCTATAAAATAATAAAAGTAGTATTGCATCAATATACATCTTTTTTCAGTGTTTATAGTATCAAGAAATGGTATTATGGAACCTCATTTAGAGAGAAAAAAAGTGTTAATTTCTTAACTTATTTGGTTTATACTTTACAGGCCTTCCTTTTCCGCTTATAATTTTTCCTCCATGTTTCCAAATAGTGGGGTGTATCCTCTAAATAGTTTATAGATTTAATTTATATACACAATCATTGTAATCTTATTGTATACATGCATCTAATCAAATCACGTTATGTAGATATTTTAAAAACTAATTTAAAAAAGCTACACTATAATTTGATTTGATGTATGTGACATAAAGATTAATAACATAATTTATAACAGATAAGCAACTTTAGTGTCTTGGTGACATTGAGTTGGAGACCACATAACTCCAAATCATGCTTTATATTATTAATAGATAATGTACACATACGGTGGATTTGCCAAATCTCTTCTACCACATACATCACGCTTCAATGGATTCCTCTTGGTCACTTGCAAACTTAACATGTTATAATTCACAGTCTTTGATGACTAGTCTAATTACAAAAAGTATATCAAAAATTAATTTAAACGAATGTTGATAGTACTCCCGTGTAAATCAATGCCTTAGAGGTATAAGGTATGTATGCTGTCATAGTATTCGAGAATTTATTTTAGCCAGCAGTGGTGGTTCATACAAGGCTTTTCAATAAAAATAGAAACTAAGTTCACACTGCTTTATTATTATTTATTTTTAAGAAATTAAACTAGTCCATCAAAATTGGTATTAGAGAAAATCAAATTTAAAACTTTAAAAGAAACATATTCTAAGATCTCGAGTCAATACGACACCAAATAATTATTACAATAATTATCTTCACAAATTGTACTTTTCAAAGGAGTAATAGACAATAATAACACACGACTCCAATAATCAAGTTGTTACTTCAAAAAACAAAACAAAACCTCTTTTCAGTCCATTTTAGTTCGGTTGGAATATTATTAGTGGCCCACTAGACAAAACTTGATCATAGGAATTTTACTGTAACTATGAAATTTAAGCGTACTGTCCAATCAAAGAGAGCATAAATTGGAATAATTGTCTTGCTTCTTTGATAATAAGTGATCTGGCATTGTTGAAATTACGCGCTCTTCCATTCCTTTGTCTATTTTAATTTAATGCTAACTAAGCAATGTTATTTCACCCAACTATCAACAAACCCTGTCAGCCACTAGTAAAGGTCCACCACAATTTATAGTGGAAGAACCACTAAGCTTTGCAGCACCCCTGATTAAAAGCATTATTAGCATCTTCCTTGATGGATCACATACAAAATTATTAAATTTTAGGATGTAGTAGTAGTTTATTTGAAGTGAGAAATTTGCTATATTTCAAAATCATGATATGCAAAGACCATTTTATAAAGTTGATTATGACAGTATATATTAGTACGTACTGTTAATTTTTAAGGTTTAAAAAAAAATCACCTCTTATTTTGGCAAAATCGTAATTTTAGCCTCCAACTTTGCAATTTTGGTCATCATATTTGAAATTTTGAACAATTCATAATTTTGACATATTTATTTGATGGTGTGACAATATTTATTCACTTTGAGCCTCCTATATTATTGCAATTTATCATATTTCTGCTCTGTGTGACAATATTTAACAATTAAAAACAGTGGGATTATAATTACGATTTTCCCAAAACACAGAGAGCAAGAATGAATTTAAACTTAATTTTTATTACCTCTCATAACTAAATTGTCTACTTTTTCATGTTTTAACATTTTTACAAAAACTCATTCAAAATTTTGAATGATACATACGAGTTGACTGAAAAGCACGGACCAAAAATGGTGATGAAAAACTTATGAGAGACTAAATTGAATGAGGGAGATATCACTATTTGTAAAAATGGAGGTTCATGCATGTAGTTGGTAATGTTGTTTGTGACTGAAATGTATGACTCAAAAAATAATATTTAATACATGATGAATGAGAGATGATACCAAGTTTCCAAAAATAAAACGAAGAATAGATGATATGTGTTATTTGCAAGATATATTGGTGATTCACGCATGTAGTTGATGTTGTTGTTTGTGGTTGAAATACATGACTCTCCAAGAGTCATTTAAATTACGAGAATGAAATAAAAAAATTTGTAATATATCTAATATTCAAAATTGACTTTTTATTATAAATTAATGGTATGTTAATTGTGTTTTTTTTTTTTTATCTTTTCTTTGATTAATAAAAAAAATGCATTTACCAATGTTCAATGGTTTCTAAAATGTTTCTCATTGTTAATTGTTTCAAGCAGGTTGTGAACTAATTCACAACAACATTAAACATTGAAAGAACCAGGTTTTTTTTTTTTACAATATTTAAGTTGTTTATTTTTTAAGTCATTTCATATCAATAAAAAGAATTACTTTTGTTGTTTCCTGAAACTAAGACTTTGTTAGACTAAAACTTTGTTGACAGATATATGAATATGTGTAACTTATTCTATCTAGTTTTTTAGGTGTGTTTAAACTATAAGTTGTTTTTTGATACTGATAGATTGACGTATAGTTTATGACACTCAACTTCTTAAGTGTATTTAAACTATCAGTTTTTTTATTGGTACTCACTGGATGACTAATGGTTACAACGTCTAATTTCTTAAGTGTCTTAAAACCATCAATTGTTCGTTAAAATTTTAAAATTTGTGAGGATTAGAGTTGGTAAAGTATGATTTATTGTATCTGGCGCTTTAACAACATGTGAATACTATTGGACACCCTCGCAACATCCAATAGTATTTTCAACAACTAAAACAACCAAGATAATTAATGTGTGTCACACCTCTACTTTTTGTTCAAGACTTGATTTTGTTGTATCGTAAATGTTGGATAATTTTTTTTTTTATAGGGATGTTGGATAAAAATGTTATTAATTAATTGACTCTAGAAACTCAAAGATGCTAGGTAGTTTCCATATAGATACTTAGTCAGTTGATTATGAACAGACTGAACCAGAAGTATGGTAGTTAGTTATTAACTGACATTATGGTTCTAGTTACAGATAAGGGTGTTTACGGGTCGATCTCGGCCAAACATGTTGCCCGATCTGGTTAAATTTAGTTGGTTTAGGTTGGATAAAAAATTCATTTTGTTAATATATATATTTTTATCTCAAACCCAAACCGAGCCAACTCAACGATGAACAGGTTTGTTTGAGGTTGGTCAACAAATTATTAAACATATTTTTTTTTAAGAAAAATCCAAATAAATTATATAATTAAATGACATCCTATTTCATGAAAATTTAAACATTAGACTAAATTTTATATTTAGAATGTTAATACTTGAATTCAAAAATATAAAATTCACTAAACTCACTTATTGATATGACAACAACAAATAATTAGATGTATGTTTAAAACTAACTTCTGTGCAAGGATGATGAATATAAATTAAACTCAACATTTTCAATTTGCTGATATTTAATATATAAATTCAAGTAAGAAATTTAATAAATAAATAAGTAAATAAAGTGAAGAACGAAGGATTCAAAATTTACTTGTTCAAGTATACCATATAAATTTAATTAAAAAATTTAATAAATAAATAAACAAACATTTTTTTAGTAAATAAGCAGGACATAATTAAAATTATCATATCATAAATCACAACAATGGAAGTATTACAAAATAAAAATTACTAATTCAGTTATCAACCTAATCATTTGTGTAAGTACATTGAAAAGAACAACCTTGCAATACATATGTATCGAGTGATCTAACAGCCTAAACCGACCAATATTAAACCAACCAAACCGAGTGTCTAGTGTAACGCCCGTTTTGAACTATTTTATTTATTTAATTATTTGATTGAGTTTAAAGTCTTTTTAAATAATTTATTTGATTTATGGTGATGTGTGTTATTTTTGTGTTATGTGTTGGTGTTTTAGTAGCATATTATATTAAAATATATGTGTTATTTGGTGTAGAAATATATATGTTA
>Ga0099826_10003751_pt1 | contig 10440 bp, 14 predicted proteins | sample Mtrugardesep15_FD_76830 | JGI IMG/M metagenome (GOLD analysis project Ga0099826, IMG submission 76830) | Root nodule microbial communities of legume samples collected from California, USA - M. trunc garden sep15 | ecosystem: Host-associated > Plants > Roots > Nodule | place: USA: California...
ACTCTGATCAGAGTCTGAACTCCATCAGACTCTGTATCCTGAGAACAGTGCTATTTTTCGTAAGAAAGAAACGTTTTTGAAAACACAATTCAACCCCCCCTTCTTGTGTTTTTCCCACCTTCACACAGAGCTTATTGTTCAGGAGGGATATCATTGGATATATGTGAAGCATCAACCCTCCAGGGTTTAGGTGTGTCCATGTGTCTAACATGCGTCAGAAACTAACACTCGCATGACACAAGAACAATAAATGTCAGACACCTTAGATAAGTTTCCAGAAAAAGAAATTCCCGTTTCGACATAATTGTTCATATCTAAGGTAGGTTTCAGCTTGAGGTAAAATACACTTGCATATTGTCCACACTTGAACCCCAATGGGCATATTCTTCACGAGGGAATACATCGTACATCTATGAAGCACCAAGACAATGGGTTTAGGTGTGTCCACGTGTCCGACACGCATTGGACACTAACACTCGTATGACACCAGGAAGAATTTGGTGATCATCTTGATTCTAAACTTAGATTTATTATAAATGATGATCATACTCCCTCCATCCCGTAATAACTTAGCCATTTGTAAAAAAATATTGTCCTAGGACTCTTGACCCATTTCAGTTTTCAATACAACATTAATTACTTTTTTCCAATTATAACTCTAATTAATACTACTTTCACCACTCCCAATTCAATATATTCTACTTTACATTTATGATAAAGAAGAATGCACCAATACTTGCCAAAGACACTCAAAACCATTTTTCTCTCTTTCATTTATACACTTTTCTTAATCTGTGTGAAAAGCTAAACTAGCTCAGTTAAATTGGGACAGAGGGAGTATTTAATATTATTTAATAATATGTGTGTATCCGTGTTAGTGTCGGTGTCTATGTTTTGGAAATAATGTTTGTGTTGTGTGTCCTATGTCCATGCCTTTGTCTCATTGACGGACATCAACTGTCATTCACATGTTGGACCACTTACTAATAATAAATAATAAACATTATAATAGGAGACCAAGGAGGTGTGTCGATGCTTGAAATAATTTGGGCATATATGTAATGTATTCATGGCAGTTATGTATTGTATTTTGGCAGTAATGCATTTGTAGAATTATAACAACTCTTATTTCAAGCATCGACACACCACTAATGCTTCAAAGCTCTCTAATTCCATTTGTAGAAGAGGCCATGGTCTGTCCCTATTTTGGCAATATGGCAGTTAGTAGCATCTTCACATGGAAATTCTTTTTGGCCCTCAATCTGATAATAGCAACTCTTATTTATATCTGTTATATTTTTCTTTCCAATTAACCAGTGAAGTTTTCAAGAAGAGGCACAAGAATCAATGTATTACTCTAAGAACTCTATAAGCCATATAAAACTGAAATATATAGTCACACCAGATTTCAATTTTAAAAGAAGCATTATGTACAAAAAGAGAGGCACCCTTGAAATAAGTTTCACCTAGCAGATAAGTATGTCTAACTTTACCTTTAGGCTGTCAACTTCCATTCTTAGTCTCTTAATCTTCTCCTTATCTTCAACAAGAACCATTGCTTCTTTAATGACAGGAGATGCTACTTCAATAGCTTTCTTTGCATTCTCTCGCTCCTTGAGGAGCAGAGCATTAGTTTCATCAACTTTTCTCTTCATCTCCTGCAATGAATTCTGCAGTTTTGCTATCTCCTGTGCTTTGAATTCTGCTAGATTTGTCTGCACAAGATTCCAAATGGTTTTCTTGAGGGTTTGCCAATTTTGAAGATACTTGGGAACTTTCAAATACTTTGGCCTTTTACCCTTCGTTTTATTTCCAATTTGTGCAAAAATGTTTTTCAAAATGACAAATGTGTAAGAGATCAAAACAGCAACATCCTCCCAAGTTATATCTATCAACAAAAGATATATCTCACCCTTAAACCTTTTTCCAGTTGGAGACGCCATTTAAGTTCCTCCACTTGTTTTTCAAGCTTACCCTTTGCTTCTTTAAGTGGGCCAGTATCTCTTGCAGCCTAAATCAAATGGTAACAAATGTCTACTTAGATGAGATAAAAATAAAATAAGGGAATGGTATAATAAAAAATGAAATTAAGGTTTATGATGATTAATACTAAGAGTAAGTCATAAGTAAGCAACTTAATCAGTTAGAAAGAGTTGAGGATAGTTTTAGATGTGATCCTTCATATAACCATAAAAAAGAAGAAAGAAAGATCAGGGGACAGAGAACTTTTACATGAAATCAATCAGGGTCAATACAAATGGGATATTCATGTCTGTAGTTCTCTCCAAGGTTTTTTATTTTATCAGCATCACTTCTTTCAGAATTAAGATTTGACAATGGTCTAATAAATCCAAATTAAAAGCAGAAGAAGAATGGAGTCTGTTTGATTTAGTTTTAAAAAATTCTAAAAGAAATAACTTGTTTGAGTAAGTTTTGCAGTTGGAGATGTATCTCACCTTTAAACCTTTTTCCAGTTGGAGATGCCAAGTAAGTTCCTTCACTTTTTTTTCAAGCATACTCTTTGCTTCTCGAAGTGCGCCAGTATCTCTTGCAGCCTAAAGCAAATGGAAACAAATGTTCACTTAGATGAGATAAAAGTAAAATAAGGGAATGATCTAATGAAAATTGAAATTAAGGTATATGCTACTTAAATACTAAGAATGAGACAAAAATAAGCCAATTAATCAGTTAGAACAAGGTGAGGATAGTTTTAGATTTGATCCTTCATATAAGCACCAAAAAGAAGAAAGATCAGGGGACAGAGAACTTGCACATGAATTAATTCAGGGTCAGTACAAATAGGATATTCACATTTGTAGTTTTCTCCAAGGTTTTGTATTTTATAACAATCACTTCTTTCACAATTAAGATTTGACGAAATCCAAATTAAAAACAGAAAGAGAATAACGTTTTTGGATTCTGAAATCACATGAGAAAAGTAAAAGCCATTTTCAACTTTTCTGATCAGAAGACTATTTCTATTTTATTCTATTGTTTTTCCCTTCACAAAAATAATGGCAATAATGGAACAAAAACAAAGAATGAAATTTGAATGTAATTTTTCATGAGGAGGCATAACTTTATGATTAAAAAAATCATAAGATATCGCATTTCACCTATTGTGTCTGAAGTTATGCAGGTTGAGTACAGTAGGTTCTACTTAATGTATTAGAATCAATGTAAACATAGAAATGTACCATTTTCAGTTTCCTAAGTTCTCCCTTAGCTAAACGCCCCCTCCATCTACATTGTGTAACTATTGAACCTTTTTTGAGCCTCTTATATTGCAAGGACGCTTTGTGGCACCGCCACTGAGCCTGCAATTTTTTGTGACAGAGAATTTTAAATAATGAACACCAATGGCTCCATAGTAGATAATCTAAATTAGTTCTCGACCAAAACCTGAATAATGATGGAAGCTTTGGTCTGTTTCCTAAATCTGAATTCCTTGCGAGCAGCAATGGCCCTTAAAGCTGTTTGCAAAGTAAGTACTGACATATGAAGTTTTTTATACGCCTTCCTAGTTTCGTAACCGCGTATGTTCTTTTGAATTTTCAAAGCAGCGGCCTCCGTTCTCATTTTCTCATAGAGTTGGAATGCGAGTCTTCCTGCGAAAAGCATGTTGTGTATATTAAGTTAAATCATGTAGAGAAGGGAGAATGGTTGTAAAATGAGGCCTCCTACTGGGTCTGCCTTCTCTGAGATACACTGTTCTAGTTAAGGACGTCTATACTTTGTGAAAATAAAATTACATCTATCCTAAGAAATGAATTAGGCTATTTCACCTCTCCACCAAGACTGCACATATATGGCCTTCTTTTGCAATGCAAGATAATGTTTCCGAGCTTGATGGGTTCGTATGTGCTGTTGGATAACTTTTGTTGCATTACCAAGTACTTGAGCTCTATGAGCATCTAGTTCAGCCATCTGACCTGCTCTCAAGAATACCTTTGTTTTTCCAATCTACAACATTGGACAGCCGATCAAACAAACTATGTGAATATATAAGTCAGGAATAAATACACAAATGCATGTTATAAGACTATACAAGACCCCTGATGATATTTGTAACTAAATCTAAAAAAGGTATTGTAAATGAATGCTATGACGTGCATGAATTATAGTTGTTGACAAGGTGTAAAGAGCTTAATATTAGAACTATGGACAAGAACACAAAAGCAATAATTATTCTGCTGTAACATTTCAAATTACCCGATATCCTTTAAGCCCCGTCCTTTCCAGAATCTTTTGGCAAGCATTCTTTTCATTACAGCTGCTCATAGGTGAAATAACTCGACAAATTAGCAGTATGCCCAAATTTAGTCCAAAATATTTGATATGTCAAATCAAAGCTTACGTCCTCCTGGGCATAGAATATATACTAAAAGAGTGCTTACTTTGCTTCTATGGCCTCTGGGGCAAGGAGACCAAATCTGTTTACAAATTCAAAGAAAGGGCGGCGTGTAGGATAACCAGCACAACTGATTCTGATAGCATCCAATACACCCTGTAGGGAAAGAGTTTGTGACAGCTGAAGAAGGACTGAAGACTTGCAGGAAGAACATAAAAGTATACTCACACCACAACGAAGTTGATGCATAATGTTGACATTCTCAAAAATTGCAGGCTTGAGGAGGTTGTTTGGTTTCACACATCTAATGTAATGGGGTTCAGTTGAACTTAATGTTTCCATTAGCTGATGTAGCTGTAGCTGTATCATTCAAATTTTATTAGCTTCCTCCCGATAATAAGGATGCAGATAATTTTTTGTTGACTAGAGCTTGCATCAAAATTTTTATTTGAGGTAAACTCCACAAATGTACCAAATTACCAATGAAATTTAGGAAAAGAAAAATACCTTAAAACGAGAACCTATTGATGAAAATTTGGAAGATTTTGATGTCTCTTCTGGAAGTGGTGGAAAAAGGGCAGATACAAAAGGACATTTGGAAGCAATCAATAAATCTTGATGTTCATGAACCACATAATCCTTGTTTTTGTCTAAAAAATGGTCAGATTGGTATGTCACCTGCATATTTATGACAGTAAAAATGAATATGCGGTAAAAAAATTGCAGCAAACCATTTTGGAAAGAGCTACGCATACCTCTCCAGCATAATGGGCAATGGTGAAATCTGTTTGAGACAATTTTGGCTTAATAAAGCGCTTGTTATTCTTAAATGTTTGGTAAAGCTTGTTTGCAAATGTTTCATGTGTTGACTTTGGAAACATGCTGCAAGACAAGGAGATGATAAAAGGAAAATAATATAGATTCAGTATGTTACGTAACACGAAGCTTTAGATTCAACGAAACTGAACAAATCTGGATCATGTCTAATTTTACTGAACTAAAGTACATATGAAGAAAAGTTAAAACCATCTAGCAAGCACTTAAAAAGTTGGATATGGAAAGTAACAATATTTTACCAAGCTTCGTCGAGGAGAGCAATGATTCCTCCGGGTTTCTGCAAAAGCAAAATCAAGATAAAGAACAGTAAAAGAAGGGTAGGAGAACAAAGAGAAGGAAAAGACTCACCAAGGATCAAATTAGGAAATAAAATAAGCCCAAAATAGTAACCTAGTGGAAGACTGGTCAAAAATAAAGATACCGTTGTAAACATGTGATTGCTCTTATTTAGGGTAGAATCGTACCTGTAATTATTAACATATACTCCACCCGTTTCAAAATAAGTGTCGTTTAAATACATGAAGCTTTTACCAAACTAACCTTAACAACCATTAGTGTGCTTCCCACCATCACAAATGCAAAGTGAAATATAATGTTTTGGGAGTAGTGTACATAGTACTAATTAGAGGACACAATTGAAAAAAAATAATTAAGTCTACATTGGTTGGTAAGTTGATTTACTTGTCACACACACTAGACCTGACATCGTCTTCTCAATCAGTGTAGTGAGTTAATTTATGCATTCTCCTTTTGAGGAACATCTTGAGGCAGTTTATGGAATACTGAGATATTTGAAGACAAATCCTGGAAGGGGCCTATCTTTTAAGAAGACTAGTCAAAAGAAAGTCTTTATCCACACTAATGCTGATTGGGCACTGGGCAGGGTCAGTCACATACAGAAGATCAACCTCAGGATATCGTACATATGTCTGGGGTAAATCTTGTGACATGGAGAGGAGGGGGTTGGAATCCGTGTGTTTTCTAGAAGAATCCACATGATTCTTTTAGTTAATGCATATCTTCCTATTTATTGTCCCTTTATTTTTATTTTCCTAATATTCTTATCGAGAATTATTATCATTTATTGAAATCGCTCTATATAAGCAGTTTCTTGACTGATAAATAAAGCATAACAACATTCACCCTATTTCTTTCTACATAGCACAATTGGAGTTGCTAAGGAGTGTGTTGGGTTATGTTATTTGCAACACATGGAGGTTGAAGATAGGACTAGCAAGCTTTTGACTTTCTAAACAGGACAGAGAAGAGATTCTGAAAAAACACCTACAATGTATCTAAACATGCTAGAAGGACGGCATGACGGAAGAGAGTTTCAAAAACATGGTGTGGAATTTAGTAATGGTTAGCAAGATGGTGTAAAATCCTTAATAATTAGGGGAACTCGGCAGCAGAATAACTATATGACTATACCGAGGACAATACCACATTGATACTAAGTTGAAGTTATAAGGTTTCAAACAAAGAGAGGAGAAAATGAATACAACAACAACCAAGTCTTTTCCCACTAAGTGGGGTCAGCTACATGATCAAATATCGCCATAATGTTCTATCGTAAACCATATTTCGGTCCAACTCATTAATTATCAAATCTTTCCTAATAGTTTTTCTAGGTCTTCCTCTGCCTCTAGGGATCCGACTATCCTCCATATGATCTACTCTCCTTACTACATAATCTATAGGTCTTCTCTCTACATGTCCAAACCACCTAACCCTATTTTCCACCATCTTTTCTACTATAGGTGCTACTCCAACTCTCTCTAATATTGTCATTTCTAATCTTATCACATCTAGTCTTACCACACATCTAACGCAACATATTCATCTCCGCAACGCTTATTTTATTGTCATGTTGGTTCTTCACCGCTCAACACTATGTTCCATACAAAGATATCAAACATTGACCCTAAAACAACTTCAAATCCTAATTAAATCCAAAGAACAAGAAACGAAAACCCAATTTTTTTTTGCCAAAAGCTACTAGCGGCGCTATGGGAATCATTTTCGTTTTGCTCTTCTTTTTATATATATAAATTATATAAACCATTATTTACCCTTGAATAAAAGGCAAACGGGCAACAAGTTGCGCTGCTAGGCCTTTTTGGATGGCAAAACCAATCCTCGCACAAAACACTCATGGACCTAGGAAACATGACATTGCTATGCATGACCTTTTGAACTCTATGTAGAAGGTCAACAGCCTCTGGTGCTAGGAAACCGAATATGGAAATTAATCTTCAGAGATACTGAGATAGGAAATTAATCCTATGAGATACTTCAAGATAATATCAAGATATTTAAAGACCTTTATCGTAAATTCTAACAAAGGCTTCCAAAACAAAATGAATTAAGTATATCCTCAATGCCTTGGAGAAACTGAGAAAGGGAATAGGAGAAAGAAAACCTTTTCAATAAGGTCCAAAACATCTTTGTTGTCCACAAATTCAATGTAGCTCCAATTGATCTCCTCCTTTGCATATTCTTCTTGTTCCATTTTGAACATATGCTGAAATTCGTCATCAAAACCATATTAAATATGGAAATGAAAAAAGGAACTTGAAGTGCATAATTTAGTCTGAAATTTTGCCTGATTGAAATGTTGCTGCAACTTTTCGTTTGTGAAATTAATGCAGAACTGCTCAAAACTGCAGAGCATGACAAACTGAAAATAAGTTACAAAAGAATGAACTTGAAAACAAGCATAGGTGGATGCTTTCAATATCTTCAGTAATGCAATCTTGTGGATGAACTTGTACAGATAGGTATATTTATTCTTCTAAACTATTATATTACCTGTTCAATTTAAAGCTTTCGAAACCATAGATATCAAGGACCCCAATCAAACATTTAGAATTGGGGTCTTGTCCAATTGAATTATTAATCTTGTCCACCAACCTGCAGCACACATAAATGCACCAGGAATCAAAATCAGAACCTTGTATCCCTATCTTCAGTACCTTTTGCATTAATTAGACTACATAGAGGTCTGAAAAAATGGATTAATTTGCCTTTTAGCATCCTACCAATCAAATAGCCGAGAATAAATTGTTTTTGCCAGTCCATCTCTACTGACTGTTGCACTTCCCGGGTCAAGGCTCCGTTTTATAACTTCTTCGGGAGTGATCATGACACGCTTACATAATGCATCTTCCAAGGCATCAGCATCACACCTGATTCAATATTGACAAACAGACTGAAAGGCAATTGAATATCATATGGACATAAGTAATAATACAAAAGCATTCATACATCAGAAGCTCAGCAGCCGTTTTCAGGTGGAATTCGGCTTTGCTATCTTTAGGAATTGATGAATCAGTTTCCTTTCCTTTGGCAAAATCAATATTACCAAGATGAAGAATTGCAGCGACAATTCTGAAAATGGCTTCCTGAAAAAAGACAGCATAAAAAAGCAGAAAGATAGAAAGCAATCATTCTCTATTCTAGCCAGAACAAAGCTAAATCCATGCTTGTGAAATAAGTACCTGATCTTTGTGACCTATTCCAACAATACCCATAGCTCTACGGGTGGCGAGATACTCATGAGCATCATTTACATCAGCCAGTTCATAGCATTGTGACTGGTTAAGGTAGTGAAACGATTTAGGATTTCCTAATTTGTATTTTTCAATTTCCTGTTGGCAGAACTTGGATGAGCTTACATAATTGAATGAATCAAACAAAAAGTAGATTGTAGACGGAGAGCTACCTCCTGTGGTGCGGCGCAAAGAAGATAAAAGCAGTGGTAGTTTCGTTCAGGATCATTAATTTGACAGACCCGAGATCTCTCTAGAAGGTATGTTCGGATGGCTGCTCCTGAGATTCTTCCGCTCTTATCAAATTGGATCTCAACAAATTTACCAAAACGGCTGCACCATTAAAAACATAGGTAAAAACTTAGACGTAAGTATCATATTTCATTTTATGTTGGCAAAAACATTTCCTTTTCTGGAAAGAGAGTTACATAAAACTATTCAAAAGTCATCATTCTAACTGTCCATATTAACACATCAAACTAACTTTTGGCAATATGAAGTGGGTGCTAGAGGAGTGAAATGAAACAACTGAAGACAGGAAAGACATGGAATCCTTTACCACCCATGAGTGAAAAAGACGGACAAAAAAAGCTAGGTTATATATATCAGACAATCAGAGAGAATAAAACCCATGGAATCATTTATTGCCCAGATATAAGAAAGTTTCACCTGGAATTGTTATTCCTGACAGTTTTGGCGTTGCCAAATGCTTCCAGAACTGGATTTGACTGCATTCATATTTAAAAGTCTTTATATCCAAAGAAAAAATGTTTTTTTTAAAAAGAAAAGAAGAATTGAAATTTTGTTACAAGTTCAGTAATGAGTGCCATTAATTGAATCATACTTCAAGAACTTGTTGTTCAACTATTCTTCCTTCAGTCACAGCTCTACCACCTAAGAAAGCTAGAAATTGCAGAATCATTTTTGTAGTTTCAGTTTTACCAGCTCCACTTTCCCCACTGACCAGAATTGAATTGTTTTTCCCTTCATTAACCATCGCCCTGATATTAATAAAATCATCAATTAATATTTGCTTCAATGGTAGAAATGACATTTGAATCATAATAAGAAATTTAAGATTACCTGTATGCAACCTCAGCTACTGCAAATACATGAGGGCTTAATTCTCCAAGTGGCTCTCCCGTGTATCGTTGCATCATGTGCACGCCATAAATATGAGGCAGCCTTTGGAAAGGATTTATTGCAATCAGAATGTTTCCGGTATAAGTCTGCCATTGAAATTAAGAATATTGGTAACAATTTCTACATTGATTAACTTCATTGGATCTTATGGCATCAAAGGGAAGAAAGCCTTACATATATTTTATTCAATTCATATCTAGCTTTTAAGTTCTGCAGGACTCCAGGCTCATGCAAATAGGACAGTTTAGTCATATCATCCACTCCACCAGGAAGAACTTCCGTATCCTTAGGAAGTATTTTTGATAAATTTGCAACAACCTTGAAATAGACAAAGTAGTAGTACATGTAATATAATTCAGATGTAATTTTTGGCTTCATAAGTTACTGAAACACTTTTCACTTTTACCAGTCAGCAATACAAAGCATGATAAAGAACTAGTACTCCACCAAGCAATGGAGAGAAAACACCCATTGAGCTAGAGAAATAATTATATTTTCCTACTGTAGAGTTCAGTTACTAAAGAAAAAGCAGGAATACAGTAGACACAGATAGAGTGG
>Ga0099826_10003752_pt1 | contig 10439 bp, 6 predicted proteins | sample Mtrugardesep15_FD_76830 | JGI IMG/M metagenome (GOLD analysis project Ga0099826, IMG submission 76830) | Root nodule microbial communities of legume samples collected from California, USA - M. trunc garden sep15 | ecosystem: Host-associated > Plants > Roots > Nodule | place: USA: California...
CCTCGTGAGCTTAACTTAGTTGAAAATGATAATGTATAATATATGCAAGGTCCAGTGTTCGAGCCCCGACTAAAACAATAAAATTAAAACCATAAAATTGGAGGAGAAGCATAAAAGACGTGAATCCCATGCAATTTTTAGCTTCTGAATGCTGCCATGCAAAGCTTCATTCATTTTTAGAAATAATTTTAAAGAATACCATAATATATATGATTATATAACAATTCTATCATATTTAATTCATTTTTAGAAATATTTTATAGCTTGTTTAATTTACCAAAAATAAAATAAAATAAATTTCTCCCCTCCGAAATACCCCTCTCATTATGATCTTTAGAGTCGTCAATAGATCTAATCCAATCACCATATACAAAGTCTTCACGCTTTCAATCCCATCACATTGGTTATAGTTGATGTCTAAATCAATAGAAAATGGGTTGACAATAATAGAATCATAAGGTTGAAGATCGTAGATGTAAACAACATAGAGAGCATATGTGTATTGTATTTTCAATCACATCATATTGGTTATAGTTTATGTCTAAATCAATAGAAAATGTGTTGAGCAATATGGAATCATACTGATGAAGATCATAAATATAAACAAGATAGAGCACATATGTGTATTGATGAAAAGAAAACTCATAAATTCAAATTGAATGAATATAGATTGAATTATAAAAGACCAGAAATGAATACATACATGGTCTTATTTATAGACCTGATATTAATTAGAATGGTTAACTAACCATAACCACTTATCTATAGTGGTTAACTAACTATAACTATCTATGCTAATTTTAACTACTTTAACTAACTCTATCTTCCATCCAAAGTCTTTAGGCTTTCAATCACATCACATGAGTTATAGTTGATGCTAAATCAATAGGACTTGTTCGGTATATATCTGAGCACTATTTGGCCTACACAAAAGTTTGTTTAACTTGGTCAATACAAAAACCTCGTAAGACTAGCAGGATTCATTAAATCTATTATGGTTCTAGTCACGTGAAGAACAACCAACTTAACTTACGCATTTAGATGCATATAATTTTTGCATAATCAATTTTGGAGAAAATTTATTTATAGTTAGACTAGTTGAAACCATTTTAAAGCCTATAATTTATATAGAAGTGCCACATTGCTTATATTCTTACATTGTTATGTGTATAAATGTGGAAATAACACATTGATGCATAAAATAAATTAGGGGAAGAACAAAAGATACAGTTTTACTATCGAGTAAATAATATTAAAACTTTTATTTACTCGATTGAAATTTTAGTTTATTTGATCATTCTCTATTTCGGACTTTTTATAAAAAATATGAAAACTAATTAAATATTTTTTGTTGCATATTTGCTTCATATTCTAATATTATTTTTTGAATGAAATTCAATTTTTTTTAAAGTGAAATGAGTTTCCTTTTAAAGTGAAACACGGTATCAGGTATCATGACGACATGCATAAAATGAAATTATGAATGTGTATCTACATTTTTCTTTTGTATTTTGTTTAATATATATTTATTTTTGTCCATGTGAGTTTAGCTCAGTTGGTATGGATATTGCATAATTTATGTAGGGGCTGGAGTTCGAACCTAAGATATCCCACTTTTTCACATTTAATTGCGTGAGCTCCAGCCACTAGGCTAGACCCAAAAAGAAAATAAAAAATTATCTGTTTAATATATTTTTTTTTATAATATTTATTATAAAATATTTGTTTTAGTTTAGTTCAATTTATGTGATTTTATTTTTATATCTGAAGTATAATGTGAGGTTTTCCCTTATACCGACATAATTTTGCTACGGTGTCGCTGGTTTTGAGGCTCTCCTTTTCATCAATAATCAATATCGTGTGATTTGTTGCAGATTTCCCTTGTTATGTTATTGAAGTATGGGAAAGATGAATTTACACAAGTGGGTGGAGGTTAAGAGTTAAGACACAAAATTATTTAGCAATACATAACCGGAAGGATTTAATTATTGATGTTTCAATATCATATGACACAGGAAATTAAAAAGGTACAAATCAGGGAAAGGTTTGGTAGGGGATTGAGAAGGTGACCGTGTGACTGACGCCTGACGGTTGATGAAGGGGTAGGAATAATACATGAAGATATGTGAGGAGTAGCAATGCAATTCAGAGAGTGTCACATCAAAAAATTGAATGACTTAACGTGAATGGGTGTTATGGGACAAAAATAATGATGAGATGTGACTGATATGATAGAAACAAACGTCTACGCCTTAACAAACTTGACGCTTGGTGGACTGTGGACTGACATGAATAGACCATTTCATTTGATTGTTTAAGTCAAGCCAGCCAGTTTAGCATATCTTCAGTCAATACTGGTTTGATTGTTCAAGTCAAACTAGCCAGTTTGGCACGTCTTCAGTCAACACTGGTTTGATTGTTCAAGTCCAGCCAGCTCGGCATGTCTTCAGTCAACATTGGTTTGATTGTTCAAGTCAAGTCAGTCAACTCAGCACGTCTTCACTTAATACCATGTGTCTTGTACGGACGATCAGCGCGTCTTGACTTCACGCGCCTGATACGGATGAGTTGCACTTTAGTCCACGCGCGGCCGTACAGAAAGCAGACAACCAACGGGAGGCTCTGGATCACAATTTAATGAGTTTTGAATGATCAGAGAAAGGCCCATTAGACCAACACTTTAATGACTATAAAAGGGGACACTTAGATGATTGATGGGACAAATTCTAGTTAGAGAAAAACAATGTATTATTCATTTACTTCTTAAGAGTGCTTTTGAGACTCCACCTTGGACGTTTCGCTGAACAACTCACCAGTTGTAATTAACTTGTGTTTACGTACGTGAACAAGATGTCAACGCAAGTATTTTTCCCTTTTGTTGGCCTACTAGTATTTTACAATATATTTTGGATTAAATAAGTTTTTTGTTTCTATAAAAATTATTATATGCTTTTACTCCAAGTATTGTTTTTCTTTGAACAATGGTTCTTCAAATGCATTCAATCAATATTGTTTGTCTTCTTTAAACGAATTTGTTGGTCTCCTTTTAACAAATGGTCTAGAATTCAAAAATGTCATCCAACTTTTGGATTTTAAAAATCAAATGGGTGTTTTGGCCATTTTCAAAGTGCAAAAATTAAGTCATAACCGTTTTAGCCAAGATTTTTATCAATAATTCTAAAATCTGAACATAACAAGTGCTTCAAATTTTGAGATCCGAACAACTCTTTAACCTCTAAATTAAGGATGCAAAAAATTGTGATAGACTCGATATTTAAAATAAATTAATTTTACATCATAGGTGTCGAAAAAATCGAATCTATCACAATTTTTTGCATTTCTATATAGTTGTAAATAAATAATTTTATCACGGATGAATATACACATGAAATACATTTTCATCTCTTTCATAGTCTCGTTCTCATGTTGGTTGGCTAAGATTTGAAGCCTACCTCCTTTACAAATTCCTTCCATTTCCAATATCTCAACTTAAGAAATGTCTTAAAAGGATTATTGAAATAAGTTAATGGAAATTTATAACCTGTAGTCATATTGACAGATATTGTTTCCGGTGATTTCTGTGTGTCCATTGCTGCCTGACAACAATAGAAGAGTGATTGAGATGAAATAAATTTTGCAACTTGATTGAAAATAAGTGTAATATACAAAAAGTATTCAACCTCATAAAAAAGATTCGAAGGTTAGTAAAAATGGAAAATCATACATAAAGAGGCAAAAGTTGGTGAAGTGAATCAATTTGTGAATGGAATGGGAATGTCGTGGGAGTTGGAGGAGAAATTGATTTGAGTCGGTAAAAATATGTTAATAAATAGTATAAAAATCTATCTAACATGCATTGCAAGAGTTTGAAAAGTCCTACATAAGATTAGAAGATAAGGATTGAAGCAAATTCGTTTTATAATGTTGAGTTAAGTACAACTAATTCTAATAATTTCGATGCGTAATAGAGTAAAGGACCACTTAATATAGTTTGGAAGGTAGTTTGAGTAGAGGATTATGATTATTTGGTTCTTTGTGGAGAAGTTAAAGGTGAAGGCAAATGATTTTGATTACTCAATATAAGGTTAGTTGCAATCGGGTACAACATTGAATTGACAATTGGGTATTTGAGATGTTTGTAATTTGTGTATGTTTTTTATGTGATCTATTTATTGGCTATGAGGTATCTATAAACAAATTTTATAATTTTAAAAAAAAAAATGAAAATTGTACCGCAATAGGAAGGCTCCAGTTGAAGGTAGGACCCCAAAAATGAGTTGTTTTGGGGCCAATTGGACTGTTCCAAAACGACCTGAGGATGTTCATTTTTTGTAGCCTGCATAGTGGTACAACAATCAAATATCATATATACTTCTACTTTAATATGACATTTGCTGGAAATTAACATGCTAGCACTTGCTGGAATTTTCAAAAATGTTCTTATAATATTCGTGGTTGGATCTAACACAATACCATAAATTTAGTTTGTGAGGTGAAGATTACTCCTACTTATAAACATATTATTAGACTATTTCATATTCGATGTGGTACTCTTAAAAGTTAATTAGTTCTTTGATTCTCTATTTTTGTGTTCCTCATTGGATAAAACGAATGAAGCAGCCTTGTATAAAATGAAAAGTAAAAACCTACAAATTATGTAGTACCTGCAAATTATGATATGATTTAGCAGCTCAATTCAGGCTATCTTCTTGATTGATTTGCTTTAACTTCAAAATGAAATGCAAAAGCATCTGCTCGATCTAAATCACATAAGTACTACCAAAAGCACAAGATTGAAGCCAATTATTAGGCTGGGAACAAAATCGTATCAATCTAGATATGCAAGTTTATTTAATTAACTTATCTGTTCATAATAATGGACTTTGGGATAAAATTACCAAACTATCCTATATTATTATATGTTACTCTATTTGTCTTGAATGAAGCCTCATTTTTACGTATTCTAGTGTATTATTAAAAAGAAGTTGAAATCCAATTTAGTTTCTCTGAAAAATGGTATTCAAATAATTTTGAATTTTTTCAATTAAAAAAAAATATTGAATTTCTGCCAAAGGTAATTATAGTTATAAAATAGGACACATTAGTTCCGTGGTTAGAGACGAGTTAGTCCAAACGTTTGTTGAAGTTAAACTGAATTTGAACAAAAGGACTTTATAAAATTTTATTTTATTTAAGTGTAAAAATTGAATGTTGAAATTATTTATTTTGCATATATACTACACTAGTGTAATTAACAATTTTATTTAGTGGTTAAATTCATCAAATAATGTATTTACTATATATATGAGTCTTAATAACTAACAACTTATCTATAAAATAAATAAGTAAAGTGTGTAGGATTTAAATCTCAATCTTATATATTTTACGATGTCTACCCTAATTGAGCTAGGTTTACTAACGTAGAAAAATGATGTATGGAAAAATATATTTTTTTCAAAGAAACTAGTTACAAACCCGTGCTTCGCACAGATTGAATTACGTATTTTTTTAAAAAAATTCTCTAAAAGAAAGATGTTCAAATTACGAAACATTGTTATTCTTTGTAAATTTCAGAACGAAGGTCGCGTGCGTCACACAGGTTGAATAATGTATTTTTCAAAAATTTGGTTGTGAAGGAGAATTGATGTCCTTCATAAATGTGAAAATCAAAGCCACATAAACCAAAAAGACTGTCATTCTTTTTTCTTTCAAAATGCAATTGTCGACTGTTTCATTCATAACAGTTGAGCAAGAAAAACAATAACAACAACTTAAGCAAATAGAAGTAAACAACATCAAGTAACATCAAGGACAATACATGTCTCAAGGAAAGATTTAATCGTCGTTATGAAAATCTTCATTATGAAATTGGTGTATTTAGAGAAATATAAAAAAAAATAAGCTATTGATCTTCATCTGTGTTGAAATGTCAATCCCCAACAATGACAATTCTTCGCGCAGTAAATCGACATTCTTGAAATGTACACCCTTGATTCCAACTTCAGCTGCTGCCTCCACATTTTTTGGCCTATGAAGACAATAACTATATAAATCACAAATACACTTTAACATGAACTGTTTGGTCATTACAAAATACAAATAAATTGAACTTTGCTTCTATTTTTTAATAGACAAATGTTAGTGGATGGTTTGTCAGGGGTAGGGAGAATTTATTAGCAGAGATCGAACCCTAAACATCCTTAATACTCCTTCAGTATTGCATACAAATATGTATATTGAATTATTGATAAATTGCAAGTGATATCATGGCTTGATTTTCATAAATAATCTGATGTATAGAAATATTAGATACCTGTCATCTATGAAAATACAATATGCTGGATCAACTTCAAGATGCCTCACAATTTTCTCATAGAATTCAATATCCGGTTTCCTCTTTCCTGAAACACAATGAGAATGTATCTACAATAGACATAATAGTTTGAGTTTATGTTTTGACCCTCAAGTGATAAGTTTTTTTGGTCCATAATCCAACAAAAAGATGATCGACACAAAGGCACAGAGAGAAAGGTTATGTATTTTACCAAGTGCAGACGAACAAAACGTCCAAAATAAATATTTTGATAGCTTTAACTTGTCCTCGATCGACTGGTATCTACAATTTCAATAAAAAACATTCAATAGAATGTCATGAAAAGCAAAACAGAAATCACAATAGAGAATCCATTGTCTTACCATATAGGATGGTTAGTAAAGTACATTATGAATTCTCTCATTGAATTTTAATGTTGATACCAATTTATTGACCTATTTCAATTAGTATAAAAGTAACATATAGCAGATCAATTATGCTAAAAACTCAGTATTTTCTGCAACTAAAAAAATAATCCATAAGTTTTATTTAATTAAAAACAAAAATAGAAAGAAACACATAAATTTCATGTGTAGAACAAAAAATGTGCACATAAAAATGGTTAAGCAAATGAGTGAGGGAAAAAAAGTCAGTATCAGGGAGAAATGGGAGTTGGAACATGTTATATGGACCAACATGTTCAAACTTGGTCTCTGTTGGAGCATCCAACTTAAAGGTATCAATAATTAGTCCTGCATTTAGAAGGTACCCAAAAACTAAAAACATCATGTATGTTAATTAATATCATCTACTGCAAATATAACTTCGTTGATTAATCTGATATTTGTTAATTAATATCATCATGATCATGCTCAATAACTTGAACTTCTCTACTCTTCACCAAAATTAATAGTCACAGGCTCCAATTAATATAACTCATAAACTGCTTTTGATTTTAAATATTAATTTACACACAATAGCAACATATAAAATACATTACCTTTACATTGAAAAAAAAGAAATGAAACTATAACAAAAAAAAAAAAACAGTGTTAGATCATTGTTATGAAAAATGAAAATGAAAATTCCAACATGTACAAATGACGACTGAGAACACAACATCTCAGTTACTATTATAATGCTTAATAATAAAAATAAATTATACACAAGAGCTAGTTTCTTTTCTTGCAATATATCTACAAAACATTCTATTAATTTAGCAACCACTGTGCATTATGTAAATGTAGCTAGAAAAGTAGATTATGAGGAATAAAGAAACTTCATATATTGAGATCAAAATGCCAGCACCATGAAAAGTTTAAACATGTATAACTTATAATTATAGTCAAATCAAGCATACTGAAGCTAATACGTCAATGACTATGGCCTTGTTTCCATCCTTTTCAAACAGGTCAAAGGCATAACGTGCACGCTTCTCTCAGTGGTCAAGTGCTTCAATTTGATGAACACTACTAAGTGCAGCTGCACAGAACTCGTCAAAATCCATCCTTCTATATTGCAATGCATTAAGCTGCCACCCATATTTGTATCAATAACTATTGTGGCCACAATTCTCTTTCTTAGTTTATGGAGGTATTCTACAGTTAAATCACATCACTTACTGATGCCAGAAGGTCGGCAATGCGTAACTCCGTCATTGCATCTGTTGCATTTACCATAAAGGCCTGAGTAACTCAAACTTGTGAGATGATAAACACCTTCCTCTCAATAGCATACATAAAAAGGAAATGAAACAAAATACCAACAGCTTTTATATTTTCCAAGTTTGGCATCCTGCTACTCAATGTTTGGAAAACAATCAACTTTAGCTACAATTTGAACACTAACTTCAACATAAACACTTGGTGAAAATCTAATCATATTAATAGAAGAAGAGTAGCAGTAGTGAAAATCAAGGTTGGAGAGTAATAGGACATACATTTCAACAGAGGCTCATTCCAGATCAAAATTAATTTCTTTTTTCCAGTCAAAATCTAGTTTTTTAAAGCAGGCAAGGATTAATATAAAGAGACGCACCCTCAAAGCATTTTTTCGTACAGAAGAAGACGGCATGTATGCCTTCATGAGCTTGAAAATTAAAATATCCAAAGGCACTTTCGTATCATCATAGTTTTTAATCCACGGATGACTTGCAGTACACAATTGTGAGTAACAAAAAAGAAATAAAAGAATAAGAGCCAACAATAATCCCCAAGAAACTTACTTAATGGTTGTGCCGCACTCATTCTTTTCCTTGGATCTTTATTTAGTAATCTCTTAACAAAATCGCTTGCCTCATCTGATAGAGAAGGCCAAGGAGGATCATCAAAATTTGGATCAGATTTCAATACAGTACGAAAGATACCAGACTAAGTCCGAGCCCAAAACGGATAATAAATTAGTAATTAATCAAAATCAAATTAGATTCTATCATTAATGTTTTGCGCGTATAAAAGCTATAAAAAATTAGCGAATGATTATTTTAAAACTTTAAATACATGTTCCTTAATTGATCATTTCCACATATAAAAACTATAGAAAACGAATATTTGAATATTTTGAACATTTTTTAATTCAGAAAACATAACAGAATTGAAAAAGTGATTAAGCATTTAAGCTATTTGAAGTTCAAAACTGAAGTTACTGAACTCAACATAAACACATTTTGCAGAGTTCAACGGAAAATAAGCTTCGCTACTGAACAGAGAAACTCATCGAACAAATTAGAATCAAATTTTCAAAATCAAATTGGATGCAGATTTTCATTTCATCTGCGATCAAAAACTTCTTAAAATCAACAAAATAAAGTGCGATCTAAAAATTCATAATCGTATCAGATTTTCAAATGCTTCTAACAGAAAAAGGTAATCAAACGAACAAAAACGAAGATGCTTATTCAAATCGCACACGAAATTTCGTTAAGAGTAATAGAATATGCATAGATTTAACTCAATTCAACTGATTCGGTCAATTCAACAGAACCAGATGAGGGAATAAGGAGAAGAGAATAAGCTTACCTTGACTTCTTAACTCTCTTTCCTTCTCTATCTCTGAACACACACCACCATAACCCTCCTTCAAAGATTCTTGCTTTCTCTCATAATCCAACTTTGCATGAAGTAAATAGCAGCTGTGAGTTCTTCATGGCTCTCCCTGATAGAATGCACTCCAAATTTTTCCTGCAAATAGTTTTTCACTTTATAGATTAAGCATGAAGGCTGAAAATAATGAAATGATAATTTTACAACATTTTGGAAAATCATTTAAAATCTGATAGTCTTACCGTGAAAAGAAGACAACAGTCATAACAGCAAGGTAAGCACCAAGCACTATGCCTGTGGGAAAAATCTCCTTCAACTTCCATGAATCTGGCATAGGAGATGGCTTCACTCTATCCTTCGAAATGGTCATGATAGTACCATCATTAAGTATGACAATGATCAAAACCATAAAAGGAGAGAAATCAAATTTCCAAACCGCAATTTGGCCGGAACTTTAAGTTTTTTTAATGTCTGTTGCCACCAAAATACGCCCATTCCGGACGAAAAAACAAGAAATCTCTCTCGAAATTTGTTACTAATTTTTGTGATAAAATTAGCGAGGAATTTCATTGTTTCTGTCACTAAATTTGTTGGCTAATTTATTTTTTTGGTAGTGATTATTGACGTTGCCATCAGTCGCATTTGACTATGATTCTTTGTATTATAAAGAATTGTGTTGCGAACGCGACTGCAATTTAAGACTTTTCTAAGGGGGAGTGACTTACAGCCAATGCTCCAAGCATTAGGCTTGGTCTCCATAACAAATGTAACTGCAATTGATTGAAGTATGCCCAAGGAACACACCATGACTGTGAGTGAGAGCTGAGCTGAATATTTCCATAATGTCACTGCCTGCATTAAAGACAAAATAAAATCAATATTCAAATAATGTATAGTTTCAATTTTATTCTCCACTTTCTTAATTTTATAAACAGTTACATACCTGAAGGATGAAGAAAGAAGCCCAAGCAAAGGTAGCAATTATGAGGAGAATAGAACCTTTAACCCAATCTTTTTCACCAGAATCAGTAGTGTTTTCAGGTTCATAATTTCTAGGATGATGCATGTATTAAGAACTCAATATA
>Ga0099826_10003753_pt1 | contig 10438 bp, 3 predicted proteins | sample Mtrugardesep15_FD_76830 | JGI IMG/M metagenome (GOLD analysis project Ga0099826, IMG submission 76830) | Root nodule microbial communities of legume samples collected from California, USA - M. trunc garden sep15 | ecosystem: Host-associated > Plants > Roots > Nodule | place: USA: California...
GTAGTCCAGTCCCCCTTGCACTTCCAAAGAGATTTCACTATAATTCAGTTTGATTATAAATGCTCAAGTATACAAGCAAGAGACTTCAAAATCAAACACTCAAGCACACAAGTAAGAGATTTCCTATGCTCAACCACAAAAGCAAGAGACTTCTAAACAAACAAATTACACAGAAATAAGTTTGGTTAAACACTTGATATACAATCATTGGCATTCACATTACAAAACAAATCAGACTCTTAAGACTCTAGAATATCTAAGATATGAAAGTTGTTAAGAAATTCTAAGTGTTTGATGCACAACGATTTCAACAGAGTTTATGCATAGTTTTAAATGTTGTGGAGTCTTTACTAATATTCAAGTCTTCATTATTTTATATAGAAGTATGAAAGAGACGGTGTAGCGGTGTCAGCACATCAAAGAGTCATTGTAGCAGCTTGATCAATCACCAATGATATGTTTCTTGATTTTGTTAATGTCCTTGGAAGGAATAATTTGAAAACCATTCCTTGTATGGAGAATTAACCAGAAGAGACACAATTGTAGCAGTACTATGCGTAGGAAATGTTGGAGGAGTGGAGTAGTGGTTATACAATTGTACTATTTTTCCTTTCTATGTCCTTCTCCAGTAGATAAGCATCCAATGCCTTCTAATTCCTCTGAAATAGCCGTTGCTCAGTCTTTTATTCCTTATACACACTCGTGTCTTCAAATAACCAATTAAAGTGACTTCAGGTTCTTCACTTCAGACTCAGATGAACTTCAAACTCTGGGCGACTTCAGACTCTGACAGTCAGCTTCTGATTGTCTTCAAACTCAGATGTCTTCAGACTCTTAATTACAACTAAGCTTCTCTTGTAAATTCTTTTGCTCCTAATTGTTCTTCTAGAACCAATACCTTGTTTAAAGACTTATAAATTTTAGTCTATGGTCCTGCACACTTGAACAAATATTAGCATACCCAATTGAAATTTTAATACCTTGTTATCATCAAAACTAAAGGTGGAAATGTTAAAACACATTTTGTTCCAACAATCCCCTCCTCTTTGATGATGACAAATATTAATATTAATAGTCAACTGTTGTTAATTTAATTAACAAGTTGACTTTAAGGTATGAGGTTTGTAAGATCCCCCTGAGTCTAATAGTCCTTAAGGTGAGGTTTGTAAGCTTCCCCTAAGTTCTATTCAAGTTAATTAAATTCATTTTAATCATAAAAACGTCACTCATAATTAATTCACATGAAATCCAAAGACTAAAAGATGAGAAGAAGGTTATCCTAAATTAATTTTATTTAGTTTAGTGGACTCAGAGCCTAAATGTCATTATATCTTACTTCCCCTTTTGTTATCAACAAAAATACTAAAATAAAATAAGAGTAAGAAAAGATGGATTAAAACATGAATCATTCTAAGGTATCAGAGCTTAATATCATATTAGAAAGAGAAAATGTCATAACCAAAAAGTATTTGAAGAAAATAATATTTAAAAACAATCATTATAAGAAGCAAAATAAAAGATAATGTGTGCATCTAAGGCTTAAGGCTATTGTTGCTTCTTCATCATCTCAAGAATAGTAGCTATGCCAACATTAATCTTAGATTTCTCGGCCATAGTTTCCTAATGCGTCTTTTGCATATTCTAGATCATCTTGCAATTTGTCTTGGAATACAATGACATCAGAATCTTGACTTTTAAGAATAATAGGCTCTGACTTCTTCAAGAAGTTAGCAAGCGAAGAACCTTGAAGTCCAGTCCCTTGTCACTTACAAGAGATTTTACATTATAATCACACAAGATTACAATTGCTCAAGTACACACGCAAGGGACTTCGTAACAAACAGGAATTACAAAAAAATAATTGTTTAGTTGAACACTTGATATACAATCAAAGGTGTTCACAATACAAAACATTTCAAACTCTAGACTTATGAATTTCTAAGATATGAAAGTTTATAAGAAATTCTAAGTGTTTGATGCGTAATCAATTTGACAGAGTTTTGGCACTTGTAAAATATTCAAGAGTCTTGTCATATCTTCAAGTCTTCAATCTTTAATATAGATGTAGAAGAGATACGTTGGAGAGGTGCCAACGCATCAAATGAGTCACTAAGGAATGAATTCGAATCATTTCCTTGATAAGGAATTAACCGTTCTTTTTCCAAAGAACACAGTTGTAGCTAGTACCATTTGCACAATGTTAGAGGTAGTGGAGTGGTGGTCGTACAAATTGTCCTTCTTGTACTATAACTTGACAATGACATACATTGACCTTGTGATATCTTCATAACCATTGTGCATGATCTTTCGAATAATTTTGGCTTTATCTTCAAAGCTTTAGCTCCTTTGTCTTTTAGCTTGATCAGAGTATGGGAGATCTTCAGAGTCTGACTTTCTTTAGAGTCTGGGTGACCTTCAGGGTAAAACTAAGGAGTATTAGAGAAATTGCCTATGATTTCGGGACATTTGTATTGCTTTCTATATTTGAGTATGTTATTCTATTCTTCCTAAAACATAGCCATTTTGGGATGTTCTTGATGTACTTCTCAAAGAAATCATGCAAATCGGCAAAGCAAGACATTCAAAGATTTATATGGTCCTTGGGAAGATGAAGAATGAAGATTCAAGAGGACTCAAAAGACTTTATAGAGAAATGAATTATGTTCCTAAGTTCCAAGACATCTTACATTGAAGCATTTTGAGCTAAAAACGCACGCAAATGCTCCTAGGCGCACAAAAAGGAGCGTCCAGGCGCCCTGAAGCAAGAGGAAAGCGCCCTGGCGCATGAGGGGAGGTGCTAGGCGCTGGGAGATGCCAGACACATGCGCTTGATGTATGGCATAGGCGCCCAGTGCCTGGTTGCTTGCAGAAAAGCCAGGTGATTTTAACCCAAGCTAGGCGGAAACTTTCACTATAAATACCACATTGCTCATTCATAATTTCTCGTTCATAACTGGAGCATTCCAAGAGGAAGGCGATTCTAGGAGCTTATGGAGGAGTTATATCTTCTCCTTATCTTTTAAGGGTATGTTTTTATCTTTCTGTATTTATTGGCTAAGGTTCTACGATAAACCTCTACTTGTTTGTTGGCTAATTATTTAATTTAATGTCGTTTATTTAGTTATTTTCTGTTCGCAATTTAGTTTGATTAGGTTTAGTTTATTTCAAAGGAGCGCAACCCTAGTTTAGGCACTTAGGTTGTGACAAAGTCTAATATTGATGCTTATCTCTTGAAATTTATATTTCTATATATAGGAAGTAATTAGTTGGTAACTAGCGAAAGATACCAAAAGAGTTCACCTTAGTTGTAAGTACTTATGAGGTAACATTACTAATATTGAGTAAAATTTGATGAACCTAAGATGTAACTAGTTATTAATTAAGGAAGCAAGTGACTATGGGGAGTGAATCAAATGTAGTAAAACCATTCTCCTCGGCCCTTTGTTAGGTAGACGCTGATAGGGTTGCCCGTTTGCAGAACTACCGAGAGGGAAGGTGTTCTATGAGATACCTAAGATTCATAGATGGGAAAACCTTCAGGAACACTGGTATTCATAGGAAAATGCTCTAATACTCCCGAAGTCATGCAAATAAATAATTTACTTCCAAAGAGTTTAAGATATCATGCCATCATTTTCTAAACAAAATGCATAATCTGATATTCATAAAAACTTACAGGAGAAAACAAAATCATAATTATCTCAGCAACATCTAATCGTCCTCAAGTACATAGGTAAGAAAATCTCAACTCCATATCTTAGGTCTCATATACATAATAATAGTCTCAACAATAAATCCGACAATATAAATAACATAAAATGCATAAGTTTTGACACTCCTGATCAGAGCCTAATCTAGACTCCAAGCAAAAGATAAAGAGGTAGCTCCAAGCTAATTCTCGAGCCCTCACAAGCAATATGAACTCAAACCTGCACGTCGTCTACACCATTCATACAAATGGGTAGGCGGTTAACCAAACAACCATTGTGGGTTAGATAATATTCCACATAACAAGATATAAGCATAAAAAATAGCATTCAAGGATTTCAAGTATTATATACATACATGCTCATCATCCAAGAATACTAGCATCATGTGAACATTATCATAAGATCATCATACATATTCAAGCATAACTCATTCTTTAATCAAATCATCGTCAATAGCTCATCACCTCAATAACATTATCTCAAGTGTACTAATATCACCAAGCAAACATGTTAAAGTACACAACTCCAGATAATCGCTTAATTCACTAATCACATAATTCACCAAGTCACATAATCAAATATGACACGCTTCACACATCTCATACGCATGTAATGCTCTAGACATGACTCTACATGCATGTGGTACCATTTAGATGTCGGAGGTAATTTTACCAATTGATCCCTCTACATATTCACCACATATATGACTTATGAATGCATGGATGTCAATTCTTGACTCGATAATGAACAACACCAATTAATTCTTCATATTCTCTGCATATTCTCCACATTGTATTATCAAACAATACATCCATACATGAACAATTACCATCAATTAGTCATATCTACATATTCATTACCAGGTATTCATCTCTACATATTCATTATCAACAATTATCAATCAATTATCACCTCAAGGAAACAACATTGTTTCGTAAAGCACAATTCACATATAGATGAACAATCATTCACATCATGATGACCAATATATTATACACCCATCAATCATTGATTCATCTGCAAGCTATCAAATTATAATCCTTCACTTTGCCAAAGTTCGTCTATTGTCACAAAATCGTCTATTTTCAAATATTTAACCAAATCAAGGATTCAAGCCCATATATATCTATATATCATCCATACATATTAATTAATATCCCAGAAGTTCAAACGTAGCATTATCTCTCCACAAAGTCCGTATATTTCGCAAACATTACAAAGTTCGTCTCATTTTCTCTATTTCTCAAAATCATTTCATTTTCAAAGAAAAGTTATGTTAAACAACTCATATAAGCTTAATTACACTTCAATCAATTAGTTTTAGGTATTTGGGACTCATAGGAATGCATTTGAGACCTTAAGAATACGAAAAATCGATGATCCGGGGACTTGGATGCTGCGCACAATCATGCCCCCATCACGGACGGTCGTGCAGACCAAGTGCGAGTGGTACGCACGGTCTGTGCCACCCACGTGCACGGTCGTGTGCGACCACCAAACAACATTTTCAGAACTAACGTTTTCGCGCGCAGGAGTTTGTTTTCAAAACCGTTTTCGGCCCCAATCACACCAAAAACAACTTATTTCTTAAAAATGCTTAAAATGACATTTTGCTCAAAAACCCAATTTTCACCCAAATGATTCCCCAACCAAAACCTTTGATCAAAAACAAAATTTCTAATAAATCTAACTCAACACAACAACTTCATTAATCCATTCAAATAATCAAAATCATAATTCTCCTCTTTTTACCCATTTTCACAAAATCTCACAAAACACAACAACTTAACCAAACATCACTTTTACCACACTCAAATTCATGGATTCTCAACACGAACATATTTAGAGCAGAAAGGTGATGAATTCAACAATAATCAACAACAACATCACCATTTTCACCAATTTATGCTATAAAACTTCAAAGGAAACAACTTAACATATGTCAATAATGAAATGCATGCATCAACAAGTTTCCAACAATTTTTACATTCCCAAAATCATCACTTAATTCCAAGCACGAAAGTTAACACATATAATCATCAATTTCACAAATTAACATAAAAAATCATGACCCAAAAGCTATAACATGATTATAGCTTATTATGAAAGAAAAAACCTACCCCCCTTACCTTAATCTTCCTTAGCTCTAGCTAAATCTTCACTCCCCTCTTGAATACTAGTTTGCTCTTCTCTTTACTTCACTTGAGTTCTCTTCCTTTTCTCTTATTTTTTCTCTTTCTCTCTAGCCACCCTTTTTGTGTGAATGTGTGAAATGAATAACTCCATCCTAATTTTCCAGTAGTGTTAGTCTTATATACTCCAACTAATGGGTTAGGTTAACTCATCTCATAATGGGTCTTGTGTCTCTTACCACTTAATTAAAGAGTTACTACTCATTAAACTCATTAAAACATCTCATTAATTACCATATCGGAACAATTACCTACTAATCTTAGGAAAAATAACTATTCACACTAAAACACTAAAATACTCTTCATTCTAAAATGACTAGTTTACCCTCGCTTCTCAAATGACCAAAATACCCTTAGACCTAAAAATGACTAAAATACACTTATCGTCTAAAATCCACTAATCCAAAATCAAACACAAACAAGAAATATAACACATATAATAAATAAATAAAAATTATCCTAATGAAAAACGGGTTGTTACACAAAATCTCGACAAAGTGCTAAATCAGTGCCTACAACTAGACTTCAAAAGCAAGCATAAAAGCGAGGAAGCATCAAGCTATCCTCGGGTATTCTCGACGATCACGCATCCTAAACTTTCACATCTACACAACCCAATAGAATGATGTAGGCTGAAACCCGCAAAAGGGTGAGAAATAGTCAACAAAGGAAATCATGAACATGAGAATAGATTCAAGGCAACAAATATCAAATATTCAACAATTCAATATCTCAAGTAATATTCTCATGTAAATAGGCATGTCGATTCTCTAATTATAAACCCAAGGTATATCAAGTCTTTACATCATCCCATTACCACCTAATTAATTCACATTATTCCCAATTCAACACCATCATTTCAAGTGCACAAATATCACCAAATATTCACATAGTCATGTACACATCATCACATATAATCAGAAAATTGAATACATGACTCTCGTATCAATTCCTATGCATGCAATGCCCTAGAGACGACTCTACATGCATGTGGTACCATTTTTGGATGTCGGAGTTCTATTACTGATTTATCCCATCGTCACTCATCGTAAGTTAAGATCATCACTTGGATTTGACCATGTATGCTTGGACATATGACTCAAAAATGTATATATCCATACATTTTAACACACATCATCAGTTTTCATCATCATATTATATATGTATATTCATTATAAAAAATCATCATCATCAATAATCATGATCATCAAAATCATCATCAAACATATACTTTATTAAGTACGTAACATCACTTCATTTAGAACAATTAGCATTTTGATACGATTATTCATTTACACTTAAGTAATCAATATTTTCATTCACATATCATAACCAAATCAATCATCATTCGTCATTCTAGAATTATTATATAACTAATTATTATATAAAATCTTTGTTTCACAAAGTTCGTCTATTTTCCATTTCACAGAGTTCGTATATTTCCCATTCAATTGCTAATCAACACAAACTACCATAAAGCTCATCACATTAACACATTTTTTTTTTATAGAAACATCCATTGATTGTTAGAATAAAGTCCCCACCCTTAAGAACAAGTTTGCGAACATTTGGAGTGAAGAAAATGCATTTTTAAGATTTATGGTTTAATAAAATCGTAGCCTGATTTATGTTGAACCAAAAACATCAAAATCTGGTCAAAATCGTAGCACGATTTTGGATGACATACAACATCATATTTTCAGTTTTAGAACGTGATTTTTGACCAAAAATCACTTTTAAACTATGAAATTATCACTTTAAACTTCATATAAGCAGAACCCATATATACCCAATGATATGAAAAGTAGTTAGAACATGCTTTAAGCAATAATCATCAACAACTTTATATTTTTCGCATAATTAAGCTAAAATCTCAAAAGCACTTATTCCATGTTTCATCAATATTAACATAATTAATGAAGCACGAAAATTAACATAATTAATGGAGCACGAAAATTAACATGATTCATCAATATTTTATGAAAACACAACAACCAAGTTTCTACCCATATCCTCAATCAGTCCTGTGAAGAACAATCTCACGCCGATACCTTAGAATTCAATCATTAATTTTTCCTAGCTCCAATCTTCCCCTCTTCTTTGATCTTCAAGTTTGTTATACCTCTTTCTTCTCTTGGGTCTTCTTTGTTCTTTTTTTTCTCTCAATTTTCTCTATATTCTCACTTTGCCTCTTTCTTGGTAAAACTTACGAGATGAATTTCCAAACTAGGGTTATGAGTACTACTAGTCTTATATACTCATCCAATAGGGCTGAACTCACTTACTCATATTGGGCTTAATCTTATTCTTACTTAAAAATAACTATTATCTTTCTAATTCACTTAATTCTCCCTTTTTACCATTTACCTCTATTCTAGTAATTCCACAAAGTTACTACCAACCTCATAAAATAACCTTCACCTCTAATTTACTTAAATACCTTACACTCCCTAAATTACCAAAACACCATTAATATATATATATATAAAATAAAATCTAATTAACCCATCAATTAAAACACATCAAACAATTAAATAAATAGTATCCTAAAAATCGGGTCGTTACAGCCCAAAGAGATGTTCCTGCACATCTTTAACAAGATTCTGATACTATGTTCTACATACATCCCAACGAAGGTCCAAATTCTTTAACCATTTCTCCCAAGCTCAATGGTTCTAACTACCTCGCTTGGAATTAGTCTATGCAATGTGCCTTGGGAACGAAGAATAATCTAGGGTACATCAATGGAACCATTCATGTGCTCGATTTGCAAGATCTGAATCGCAATGCTTGGGAGCGTTGCAATCACTTAGTTCAATCTTGGATCATCAATTATGCATCTGATTCTATTGCTCAAACTATTGTATTATACGATTCTGCATTTATGTTTTGGCAAGATCTTCATGAACGTTTTAGCAAGATTGATCGTATTCACAATGCTACTCTCTATTCTTCCTTTAACAACTTAAAGCAAGGTACTAAGTCTGTGCTTGATTACCACTGAGTTGAAAGCACTTTGGGAAGAATATTCCTCGGGACGTCCTATTTCCAAATTGTGTGTGTTTTAATCCTTGTCGTTGTGAAGCTACTAAAGTTGTTAAGATTCATATAAATGAAGATCATATTATGCACTTTTTAACAAGATTGAATGACCAATTTTCAATTGTTAAGACTCAGATTTTACTTCTTGATCCTCTTCCTACTTTAAACAAGGTTTATACTCTTGTGAAAAAAGAAGAGTGCAACTTCTTATCCTATTCCTATGAGTGTTTCTGATGACACTTCCATTCAAATGAATGCTTCAGCTACAAGAAAGGCTCACTCTCGTGGCAAAAATTACTTTCAAGTTGCTGGTTCTTCTATACCTAGTAGATTTTGCACATTTTGCAATCGAACAAATTACACAGTTGATTTCTGCTATCAAAAACATGGTTACCCTAACATCAATAAGAAGCAGTCTCGTACCAATGTTCTTTCTTAGACGTATTCTTATGCAAGGCTCTTACCACCTCCAAGCTTTAATGCTTCTGCAAGTTCCAACAATGGCTTATCTCAAGAGCAATGCTCTCAACTTGTATCCTTGCTGCAACAAGCTAACTTGAATGCTCCATCATCTTCCCCAACTGGACCTACTACCAACCATATCACTGCCCCTGCAGCTATACCTTCTCTTTCTTACCATAATACTCAATGGTTGATTCATTCAGGTGCTAATGAGCACATATGTTGCAATATCTCTTGTTTCAGTTCATTTTACAAAATAAAATCTGTTAGAATTTCTTTACAAAATGGTCAATCCATAATTGTTTCTCATGCTGGAAATGTTTCTTTCACCTCACACTTTTATCTCACCAATGTTTTGTATTCACCAGTTTTCCATTTAAACCTTATTTCTGTTGCCAAGCTTTTTAGACTAACTCGCGTTTCTTCTTTTGTGTTTGTAGAGAAAATGAAGAATTTGCAAGAGTTGGTGAATGAAGCCAACAAGAAAGTTGCTGCTAAGAAGTGGCGAAAGGTAGTCCCATCTGTGGACCAGCTCATGGCCAGCTCTAGCACTGACTCGACCTCTAGTCTAGTGGTGGACTTGGACGAGGGAGATCGCTCTGAAGAGAGGGTGCAGGAGTCGGGGAAGAGATGGAGGGTAGAGACCCCTTCAAAGGAGCTCGTCACGCCAATCAAAGCTAGTCCTTTTTGCTCAGAGAGCGGGGATTTCCTTTAGTTTCCCAAAGTATGATATGAGCCTGACCGCTGTGGTCCCAATGCCACCGTCTTTTTGGATGACCCTGAGCTGCAGGTTATTCATGACCTTGGCCCTGCAGGCCGAAGTAAAGGAATAACTGAAGGAGTTATTGCTACTATGAAGGCTCTGGAGGTTGCGACAGCCTTGAATAACGCCTCTCTGGAGAATGAAATCCGGGTTAATGCATTGGGGTAGGAGAGGGATGCTTTGACTGCTAAGGTCGCTACTCTTGAGGAGGATGCAAGGAGAAAGAGGTCAGTTTTCGAGGAGCGTGACCGTTAGTTTGCTGCTATGGA
>Ga0099826_10003755_pt1 | contig 10436 bp, 6 predicted proteins | sample Mtrugardesep15_FD_76830 | JGI IMG/M metagenome (GOLD analysis project Ga0099826, IMG submission 76830) | Root nodule microbial communities of legume samples collected from California, USA - M. trunc garden sep15 | ecosystem: Host-associated > Plants > Roots > Nodule | place: USA: California...
CTTTGATAATGGTCCTGTACACTTGAATAAATATTTAGCATATCCAATTGATAATTTTTAATACCTTGTTATCATCAAAACTTAAGTGGTATAATTGTGAAACACCCTTTGTTCCAACAAAATATTTCGTAACGTATTATGACAAATGTAAAACATTAACAATAACTAGACTATGACCTTATCAATTTGTTATCATTATTTTAAATTAGGGCTAACTTAAACTTTATCTGCTACTTTTATTGGTTACTATACATTCATTATGCTATAACTTATTTTTATATTTCATTTGGTAAGACTTCTAAGTGATGCACATAATCACTTGAAATTCATCAAAATAACAACATAGGGAATCTAATTATTTAACAACTCATTAAAAAGAGGGTTTTGTTCTTCATAGGGAAGAGAGATCAAAAGAAGATGGAAAAACTAAGTTTTTAAATTTAAATTTTTCGTCTCCTCATTTTTTAGATTTCCTCATATTATTTTGGTTTTTTGGTTAGACTCTACGAATTTCGTTTTATGGTTTTCATCCCTCTTACTATGTGACTTAGCAACCACTTTGTTAAATCAATCTCATTTGTCACCTCATTCACTGGCACCAGGGGTGGATCTATTCAAGGGCTATGTGGGGCTAAATCCCCACATGCCACTTCCCCATTTTTTTATATATACTATAAAAAATGGTAATAGCCATTTTGGTCCCCTAAATGTGTAATAAATAGTCATAATAGTCTCTCAATGTATTAAAATTTGGCTAAATTGCATTTTTGGTCTCTTAACTATTTAGGTAGTATCGGTTTGGTCCCCTAACTAAAATTTGATTTATTTTGGTCCCTTAACCTCTCTCTGTTACACATTTTGGTCTTTTTCGTTAGTTTTAATTCAAAAACGTTAAGTTTTCTTCATCTTCTTCTCCTCTTTTTCATCTTCATATCATCTCCATCAACATTCAACAACAAGAATCCGAGAAGAAAATGAAGAAAATCTAACGTTTTTGAATTAAAACTAACGGAAAGGACCAAAATATATAATGGAGAGGAGTTAAAGGACCAAAATAAATCAAATTTTAGTTAGGGGACCAAACCGATACTAATTAAATAGTTAAGGGACCAAAAAAGATAATTTAGCCTTAAAATTTTAAAATAGTCTTTGATTTTGTACTTTGTTAGTCATAATAGTTCATGAAGTGATAATAAGTAAGTATATTGAAGGGCTAATGTGACAATATTAATGAAGTATTTTAATGTTAGAGACTATTTTGACTAACGAAGTGTACAATCAGAGACAATTTAAAATTTTGATACATTGATGGACTATTTTAGCCCCACATGCATCAAATGTCTAGATTCACCCCTGACTGGCACGTCATCCATCGTTTGTCACATAAACATTTTTGTAACAAAACATGACGGTAGGGACTAAAATCAAATTATTTAAAACTTACATGGTTTGTTTCAAAACAAAAAAGAGACAGAGATGAAAACAAAAAACACACGAACTTACAGGGACTAACTACATATTTAAACCAAAAAAATATTAGGTTAAAAGTGAGTTTAGAAATCATATAGGTTAGTCATCCCAACTCATTTGGGATTTCCAAGAAACCCATATCCTCTATCACCCACCGACAATATTTATTAAAAAAAAAAGATGCGACCCGATATGATAAAGCGAGCTTGGTAAAATTCTGAAAACTCACGAGTATTTTTAAAATACCAATATTAATGTAGTATTTCTACAAAATATTTTTTTATTTTATATGCAAAAATCTGTTAAACATTTACATTACGTCAGTTGCGAATTATACATGTTTATAGGCAAATTCTTAATTACACATCATTAAAATGTGGATAACTCTACCCATGTTGAATTGACACCAATCAAAATCATTTATTTGTCTGTCATTGTTAATGATGGAAAATAAATAAATGATTTTGATTGGTGTCAACTCCATGAGAAAAGTTACCCACCTTTTATTCATAGAGAAAAATACTTATATGAACACAACGCCAATCAAAATTACTTGGACACACATTCAAAAAGATATATTTTTTAATTTCTTTCTCTTTCATACTTTTCCCTCTTATTAATGTGTGCCTAAATGACACATATTTATACTAGTGACCAAAGAAGTGTTTCTCTAGGTAATGTCTAATGTGTTGTCAACATGCTTACGTAAGAGTTAATTCAATATAGATTAGTCAATATACTACGTTGCTTGCAACACAAGTAAGTGGAGATAGAATTGAATACTTTTTTTTTCTTCTTTTTTTTGCAGTTATTAAGTTAAAACTTTTTGTTAAGCAATACAGCAGCTATATCAAATGATGTATAAATAAAATAACCAATGTGTATGTGAATATTATAAGCAATCGTGATTAATTGAGATTCAACAAAATACTCTTCTCTCTCTCATAATCATTTTCTCTCAGAACAAGAATCAAATGCAAGTGAATGTGTGTGCAAGAACTGAGTGAAAGTTCTAAAGTTCCAACAACTTCCCCCTCCCTTTTTTTGGGACTTTTTCTACAACATGTTGTAAATAATCCATGGTAAACAAGTGTGAGTGGATCAAAAAGAAGTGATATAAGATTCCAGGATCAGTAGAGCCTACTAAATTGTCACTCCTAAAGTGTTCCTTGTGGTGTATAATTTGCTTGTTCGTGTTGAAAGTGTCTTGCTTAATCTTTGGTTAATTTTCTTCTTCTTATTTTCTACAAGGAACATAAGAAATTTGGTTCAGGTTCTTGTCGACTTCCAGCAGGGGTTTAATTTTGGAGAGGAAAGTGATTAATTTCAACTATTTCTATAACCAAACACGGACACTTGACACGGACACTGACAGAGACTCCGACACGGACACACACAACACTGACATGGACACGTCGACACCACTAATTTTATGAAAGTCAAATTGTATATTATTTATGGTTGCCACATACTAACATGTCTTGCTGTTTTGCTAGGCATCATGATCGGTACTAGCAGCTGCCATAAACCTTATGGATGTGAAAAGGTGTGTAGTCTAGGTGGATTTTGAACCTGGTCTTGGAGAAATAATTTTGCATTGTATTGAACAATATTTGATGATGGATGTAACTTGAGTTAAATCTAATTTGCAATCTGCCTGCTTGGAGCAGTTCGGCAATTTTTATTTTTATTTTTATACAAAGAGGGCCGAAACCCAAAGAAAAGAAAATTACAGCGAAATTAAACATGGAGTACAAACTCCAGCCATGTCAGCAATGAGCAAGTGATTGATCTGAACATGACATAAAGTAGAGAACCTTCAGTTACTTTCAGTGTCACAACACGGTTGCAAACACATCTGCACAACGCTTGGATTCGCGATACGAGTGACAAACTTTAACCTCCCAATCCAATCCCAAAAGCTTTTGAATTTTATTAATCAAACTCCACCCCACCACTCTCCTAGGAGCATCACTCTTCAAACTGTTCACCACCACTTCCGAATCAACACACAATTCCACAGCTTGGAAACCTCTAATATGAGCAATTATTAAGCCTTCAAACACCCCCCATAATTCAACAACAAAAGCAATACATGCGCCAATGAATTTCGCAAATCAAGTTACCATCACTATCACAAATCAAACCGCCACATCCTGACCTTGAATCACCATTACTAGCACCGTCGGTATTCAATTTGACCCATCCCAAAGATGGGGAAAGCGATAAACATGAATTTGAACTGTAGGGAGCTCATGAATTGCACTATCCTGTTTCAGGGCTAGCTGTAATTATTTAATCGTTGCTACACATTAATCCAAGGCTGCACCTGTCTCACAAAATCTGAATTATGCACATCCTTATTCCTCCACAACCATAGTAAGTGACAGACAACTGCCCAGAATTCTTTCCAATCTGTATCTAACACACAATCATGCTGCATAGACAAGTTAAATTTGATCCATTGCAGCAGCTCACCAGCGAAAAAATTATCCTTGATCTGTAACAGAACAAGAACATGTAAAATAGTTTCTGACTCTGCCCCACACAAATTACAACAAGAACAACCAACCTCATAACATATTTTTGAAAATTTGTCATCAACCTACCACGAATCGCGAGCCACTGAAAGAATTTGATCCTCTCTTGAACTTTAAGTTTCCAAATTTTAATCCATAAATCATGAGAATCCTTAAACTCAGAGCTGCATAACAATTCGCCATGAACTTCACCCAGCCACACACTCAAGTCCTCTCCTCATTGATACTTGGAGGCATAATCGAAAGAAGTCTCTGCAAAATCTGATCAGGCATCCAATCTCTCAACAACCGAATAATTCCAATCATCATTACTATCAACAAGGTCTGTAACTTTTGCATTACTCAACACACTAGGAATACTAACATCCATATCCTCAATGCCGTATATTAGGTTAGATCCACTTGTCAATAAGACTTGGCCACAACTTAACCAACTATTTCTAAAGACTGAAGTCCAGAATTCATGATCAACGAATTGTGCTTTGAAATATTAGTAGTTTTGTTTTGGTTGTCATGGACAAATTCATTTGTTTGTCAAATTTTTTTCAATTAACATCTGCCTGTGGGTCGGGGCAGTGTTAAACGTATCTTATTGACCACTTGAACACTTCTGGTACAATGTTGTCTATTTATCAGAATTTTTAGTGAATTATCATAGATTCACCATTTAGTTACGTTTTTCAAAATCGTAAGATAACCCATAAAACTAGTGCATAACTTTTTTTTGGCAAACTCTTGGCATATTCTTCAGAACATTTTATTTTGTTTTGTTACAAAGTATAACATAATTTTAGTGCTTCAGAAGAAAATTTCCAACTTTTTAGCTTAGACTAAAGATTTTTCATCTGCCCTGTAATTAAGCAAGCAAATTCTTTTCTATATGTTTGAAAATCTATTGGAGACCGTACGTTTAAACCAATGACTACTTCATAAGCTCTCACAATGGTTTGAGTTGACTCAAACATTCAAAATAACTCCCACATCTTTCCATCATCAACCTAAACTTCTACAATCTCAAAACAGAGCAAACTCTCCGTGAATGAACTTTAAACTAACATGGTTGATATCATTAAAACAAAGAAAAATATTAACAAGTATCGTAAAGAAAGAAAACAGTTACTCTAACAGTTTCTTCATAGCTGGAGCAACACTATAACTTACTAATTCGAGAACACTTAATTTTTTTTTATAGAATAGAACGAAAACAGTTACTCTAACACTCACACTTGGTGTTTGTTTTCAAGCCTTGGCACACGTTCTACTTCGCATAACAACGCCAAAACAAGTACGTGCAAGGAAACGAAATGCAGATTTCAAAAAGTTATAAAATCTAACTTTACTTCATTTCATCTTATCTTAGACCACAAATCTAAATATATTTCGCAGGTTTGTCTCTTGTGCTCATGTCCGATCATGATTTCGAGTAATCCTTTAAAAAAACAGTTACATGTCTGTTACACAACTTAGCCAAACAAAGAATTGAAACATAAATGATACACCAAAAACACTAAATTAGAAAATAGAAATTGAAAAGGATAACTAATTGTATTCATTCATTCATGCAAGTAACTCAAAATAACAACTAGAAATGCAAAAGAGAGTAATTGTTTGATACAATTCAATACATGATATTCAGATTTGTCTAGCAGCAGCATCAGCAACAAAAGGCAAATAAGGAGTCCTACCCAAAAGACAACACAAAGCACTATAAACAAAACACAGAATACTAAAAACAAACACAACATTATGCGACCAAACCAAAATCTTAAAACCTAATCCATATCTCCCAGGAGAAAAAATCCTCTGAAACAGCATCGGAAGAACAAGAAGCACGTCTAATGTCAGAGCCTGCATAGCATTGAATCTAACATACTGTGGCAGACTAGGGTTTCTCACAATTCCCAAGTAAAGTGCGAAAAACGCGACGAACGAAGCGTAAGGGAGGGATCTGTAGAATGTGAGGAAAGGGATGATTGGTTCGAAGAGGAGTGCGAATTTAGGGTATTGGGTGAGAATGTTGTGACCGTATTGAAGGGAATTGAAGAATGGAAGTGCGTATGCGGCGATTGAGATTAAACGTTCTGGTGCTGCGGGTGTGGATGTGCTGGCTTTAACGACGCCGTTTCTGAGTTTGAGTTTGAGTTTGAGTGATGGTGGGGTTAAGGGTGAGAATGAAAGGGAATTGGGATTTGGTTTTAGGGTTAGGGTTGAGGATTTGGGGGTGTGGTGAAAAATGCAGGGACGGTGGAGAAGAGAAAGGGAAGCCATTTTTGGTTTCAGAATCGATTCCGGTAACTGCTGCAAAATGAAATTTGGCAACTGTTTTAGACCCTTTTATTTTGTTTTGTACGAAAACAAAGTGATATTTATTCATTTAAATCGAGACATTATATATTTCAACATTGCTAAAAACATAAAGCATGAATTACGAACAAACTCACATCATCCAAGTTAATAACATATAACGGCATAATGCTTATAAAAAATATATGATAAAATTAAAGTGAATGGAATATTTATACCTTCGAATTTGCAACGTTGATGCCTAAATCTTTGATTGAATAATCGATCTTCAATATATATCAAATGAATACCGCAAGAAGACGAAAAATCAAACAACGTCACACAAGACAACGAACAACAAATCACCACACTTAGATGATGAAATCACAAAGAAAAAACCTAGATCTATGTGAAAATCAATTATTTATATTGAAATAGAGAGAAAAAGATGAAGATGAGTGATTTCAGGTCAAAAATTGACCCAAAACCACCCGTCAATGAAGAAACTGAAAGAGAAAACCTAGAGAGAAAAAACTAGGGCTGGTTTGTTGGAGAGAGTGGAGTCAATTGAGAGTGTGTGCCTTGTTTTCTGTGCGCCATGCTTATTTATATAACTTGTGTGTGGATATATTGGATTTACCCTTGAGGCGCGATGGTCGAGAGATCATTGGATCAAATGAAGGCCTACAAAATGCTTTGTGTGTATATGCGACACGACTCCACATCAGTTCATGTATACCACAATAACGTGTGGGCGTCTTATTGGGAATTCGTTGGTTAAGGTTTCGTTGTAGGTTAATATGAACGTTACTTTATCTTGGAATCGAGCTTCATAAGGTGCTTACACATTCAAAGATATGTACAATGCGATAAGATACGAGAATGTTATCGATGATTGTTGTTTATATAATTGTCGACGACCCAACTCGTAATACCATATTTGATGGCTTAAGAAACGAAACAACATATGAACGGACTCGAACAACAAAGACTTCTCATTCAACTTCATACACAGTTATCACTTGAGTCCCTTAACTAATAGCTCGGAGGTAACTCTTGTATGGATCGACACCAAACCACTGATAAGTTCTAAAGGACTTCTTACGAAAGGAGTGCACGGGGTTGCGACATAAGAGCGAACACCTAAAGGAGAAAAACCAAAAAGGTTTGTTGCATATGAGGAAACAGACCAAAGGTGAACAACCAACAAGGTCTGTGGAACATGTGTAATCTGACCAAAAGGTGAACAACCAGCAGAATCCGTGGCACAAATATGTCATGTACCAAACATTCACAGTTGTTCCTCAAAGTACTACGAGTATCCTTCTAAAACTGTTATCCAGGTAAAGGTACAAGGGGTAAAACCTTAAATCTCCATCATAAATATTGGCTCACACGCATGGGGTCAGATACCTTCACTCTGCACATATTCACTTATCGTCCCACTCCACTCAACGATTCGAGCGTCAGAGCACGTGCATGTACACCACTCCCGTTAGTTGGAGAAGAAGTCTGCGGACGATACAAAGAAAAACAACAACTGACGGAAGTGTCTTAATCAGGTTATTCAACGTCATCAACTCAAGAATCTCAAGTTCGTCAGGATTAACTATGTTGTAGGTAGATATTATCAATTACTTACATTGTTGAATACGTAACTATAAAATTTAGATTTCATTTTATAATATCTTTTTTATCTGAGAAATTTAAAGCGAGAGAATGGTGAATACAACATAATCTTTAATATTCAAATAACAATCACAAAGATTTTCATTTACCTCTTGAGATTTTTATTTACCTCTTTTCAAAAGTACTAATAGAGCTTGAACTCGTGACTTTTGAGATCAATTAAACCTAATCTCTATAGTTAATTATAATAATTTATTTTTAATTGATACTTCTTCATTATTTTCATATTTAAAATATAAATACAAGCCACTCACTCCCTTTGAATCTACAATGCCCAACTCAACTGAAAATACTAAAAGTGTAGAACATATTTTTTTTCTTCTTTGTATTTATCGAGTACAGTATAAAGTTTGAACCCTAAATTGTTTTTTATTTTTGTGTGAGTTTTCAAAGTAACTATTTCTTCCTTAAAAAAAAAAGTAACTGGAGTATTTCTTATGAGAGAGTAAACAATATTATTCACTTGGAAAAAAAAAAGAGAGTAGATGCATTGGATATCGTAAGTGTGCGCTAGTGTAGTTGAGCTACCCCACTGAACACAGAACAAAGAGTAAGTACTTTAGATTTCATCGATCCGACATCAATCAAAACTTACTTGTTTCAGTTTCAGTTTCAGTTTCATGGCTTCCTCCTTGTCTTCCACTTCACCTTCTGCTGCTCCTACTGTTACTGTTGCAGCTTCAGCTTCCACCAAATCCGCACGTTTTTCTCATTCCTCCATCTCTTTCCCTCGTCTCTCTCCTAATTCCAACAACTCTCTCCGCTTTTTCACCAAGGTATGTTCCTCTCTCAACCATTTAACTCATCAATTTATGTATCACTTCCAAATTGATTCAATGCTTTAACACTTGTTTCGTCTCTTTCCGTATCACATTTTATGCTTCCATATGTTCCAAAATTAATATGTATATGTATACTTTGTTTTTAATTGGAATTTTAATTATGTCGTTATTTTATGTATGTCTGTATGTAGGGATGCCCACCTAATCATATGCTATTATGCTCCAGGGCTAAGGGCAAGGCCAAGTTAAATGAGGTAAACATTCTTTCTTTTGCACTTCATATCTATGAAACACAGACACGAACACCTAACATGATAAGTAGATAGTGATATTAATTTGAACAATTGAAGTGATTAAAAGCAACCATATGTGTCCGTGTTGTTTCCGTGTCAGACACCACCTGAGAGGCGCCACAGCTTTAAGGTTTGTGGCTATTTGAATTTACTTTTGAGTTAATTTACTGACATGTACACTTGAGAGACTGTTTTGGAAAACTTATGAAAACAACTTATGACATGTTCTTAAGATAGCTTATGAAAACAACTTATAGATTATATGAAAACAATTCAACTTAATTTTATCTTTTGTTATTGAAGTAACTTATACGTAAACGCTATTCATGATAAGGGCTTATGCTATAAGCTGCAAATTAAGTTGTTTATTCAAATCTGAAGTGCCAGTGCTACTTTAACATAGCTTTATGTGAATTTTCCTCATCTAATCTAAGAGGGCATTTTAGAGGATAAAAAACACAATTACAATCATTGATTGGAAAATTAACAGTTGAGTTTGTGATAAAATACATACATTTATGCTGCAAACTATAAGTTTGTCAAAATCTGTTCTCTTGATAGATATGTGCGCACTGCGTCCACACAGACATATGTTTCTATGCTGATTTCGGTCTCTCTTTTTTGTCTTCAACAAGGTTTCCCTTGATGGTTCTTCCAATGATGTGCCCCCTAAAGCCAATTCAGATGTTGAACCACCGACCGCACCTTCAGTTGAACCATCTTCTTCAGTCTTGGTAGATCAAGAATCAATCTCTGAACTTTTTACTGAAATTGCAAGTCTTGTCAAGTAAGTACCTGGCTGCTTCAATCTTGAACTTGATAAATGCTGCTACTCTGTTCAAAATTAATAGTTGTTTTACCAAAAGTAAAACAAAAATATTCAAATTTAAGTGTCGCTTTTTCATTCCAATGCATCATTAATTGTACCTTCTTATTTTTCCCTCATTAATTATATATGAGACATGTAGTTTATATTGCAACTTTTCATTAACCAAAAATTATATAATTGATTGTAGCCGGCCCTAGGTTTCTCTCTCTAGGTTTTTTCTTCGAGATTTTTCATTGAGGGGGTGGTTTTGGGTCAATTCTTGACCTGAAATCACCCCTCTTCATCTTTTTCTCTCCATTTCAATCTAAATAAGTGATTTTTCACATAGATATAGGTTTTTTCTTTGTGATTTCATCACCTAAGTGTGGTGGTTTGTTGTTCGTCGTCTTGTGCGGCCTTGTTTGTTTTCCCGTCTTTCTGCGGTGTTCATTTGATTCATATTGAAAGATCGATTATTCAATCAAAGATTTGGGCGTCAACGTTGCAGATCCGGAGGCCATGGGTATTCCGGTGACTTTAATTTTATCATATATTTTTGTAGGCATTATGC
>Ga0099826_10003756_pt1 | contig 10435 bp, 7 predicted proteins | sample Mtrugardesep15_FD_76830 | JGI IMG/M metagenome (GOLD analysis project Ga0099826, IMG submission 76830) | Root nodule microbial communities of legume samples collected from California, USA - M. trunc garden sep15 | ecosystem: Host-associated > Plants > Roots > Nodule | place: USA: California...
CCACCAAACACAAGTCACATATTCATAACCTCCCCTCACTCTCAAATAAAGGGAAAAAAATGTATATTGATTTTTATTGAAGAAAAAAAAAAACATAATCATAGTCGAAGGGGAAAATTAAATAATGTGTTGATAGTTCATCATACGAGTGTGTGGATAACGAAATATAAACATTAATTTTGCTTGTGCATCATGCACCGCATGTCTCACTTGCGCATGTTGGCAATGGTCCTAATATTCAAAATTGAATTTTGCAAAAGAATGAAAATATTCACACGTAAGAAAAATGTGTTACATATCTGCCGATGCAGGTCCAAAATGATAATTGCAGTAGAAGAATTAAAATGACATAAATGACAATCCATTAGTTTAGTTACCTACACAACGTATATATCAAAGACGAGAGGACAACCAAATTAAAGGGATAAAAACAAGAAAAGTTGCAAGTTGCAACAACATTACAAGGCCTTCGAAAAACCCCAAAGAGCATTCCTAACAGCAGTAGTCAATGATGGTAACTCTAACTTCAGTGCGGTGCAAGAGAACCGTGTTACTCAATTTTCATGGCATCGCCGCTTTTCCCACTGCTTGTTCTACACCTTGAGCAAACAGTAAATAAGTTAATACCATTTATTCAGACCTACATATAAGAGTTTAAAAGGGAATTTTAAAGCATTCAGGATCATTTGGCATTTGCAGACAATAAAATATGATCCTTCCACAGTTCTATATTGCAAAAGTCAGACATAAAGGCTAGATGACTTATTATTAAGATTTTCCTTTTCTTTTTCTTATTATTATTGCAGCGGGAAGTAGGAAAGTACTAACTACTAAGAAAGTAAGCATAAAGGCTATATGACTTGTTGTGTTGAAGAAGAATACTGCATAATTGTAAGGTTCTCTCCCTCACCATCGATGTGAGTTGTGGAAAAATGAACCCCCAGGTTTTACACAATCTGCACAGTCTGAGATACTAGGATAGAATAACCAACATGTTTAAAAATATTGTTATCTTGTTCTTAATGACTGTTTTAATACAGAGAACAGTCACAAATCAAATCAAAATTGAAAATAACAAGAGTTACTCCTTTTCTTTCCAATAAACATTACTTGATAAGCTGTTAACACAAGATACCTAAAATGGCTGAATACAACAGTTTTGAAGACAAAAGAAGTTAAGTTACACAAGTGAAATTAAAACTGCGTCTCACCAGTTCTGTTCTTCTGGTGGAAAATTGCGACTGTAGAGTGGAAATTCAAAGAGGAAAACTGATTTAAACCATGTAGGTAACTTTCCATAGACTGCTGGTGGCAATGGGATCAAAGGGCTGAAACAAAGATTTGGATTAGTTGTTTGATACACTGAAATATAGAATAACATGGAGGAGGTAGACTTACCTGGTTCTTTGTTTGTATACCCTGTATCCAGCCACATTGCCAAACTTCTTATCTGCTGATTCCTGCCTCCATTATGCAATTCATCATCAGAAAAGCGACAAAATTGCATCACAATTGTGACCAAATCAGAGGTAAGAAGCAAACCTCGAGCAGTGGAATGCCACTGATGAAAAGAAGCAACAGTGTGAGAAAAATTGGTCCAATGATTACCAGCCATTCAGCCTTATCCAGTATAGGTGTAGATGCCACAAAAATTCCCCACCAAAGCAATATCTAAGTAAAGCATTGATGAAGTTTGATTAATATAATAAAATAAGAAGTGTAACTCTTATACCAAACAATAAGAACTAACCTCGCCAAAATAGTTAGGATGACGGGTGTATTTCCAAAGACCAACATTGCACCACTTGCCTCTATTTTCAGGAGACTTTTTGAAATTAAGTTTTTGTTGATCAGCTGTACCTTCAATCATAAAACCCACAGCCCACATAAGCCATCCGATTAAATCGACAGACTGTAGAAAAGGATTTGTATCGGTTGCATTGACCAGTGTAACAGGTAAACTGACGGTCCAAACCCAGACAGCCTGGAATATCCAGAAGACAGCCAATTTACCCAAATTGTCGCGCATTTCATCAAAGCGTCTATCCTCACCCCATTGTATGATCCTTAATAAGAGAAACAAGGCGAGACGAAGACCCCATAGTACAACAAATAGAGTCAGGATTATCTGTCGAAAATTCCAGGACCCTTTCAGCACCAAAGTCAATACACCGATTATTACGAAATTTGTACTTCCGGCAAAATCAGTCACCTTGTCGAATTTCAGAAGTGCGGTGATTATGAAAAACACAAGTTGATAGGCAAACTGATAAACAAAACAAACAATCAATCGATGATAAATGGAATTGGAATTGGAATTTAGAATTAAAAAGAGAATAAGTAACTTACGGTCACTATGGCAGTGAGGGCTAAGAAATGGGAGTCAATCACAGTGCCCATATTAGCTTTTTCAGAGGAGTATGCAGCTTTCTGTTGTATATAAATATAAGAATGAAATTTGAAAATGAACAAGTATATATGTATATGCGGTTCAGATTGGAAGACGAATTGATAAGCAGCACCATACGACAAGTCCTTTTAATGCCCAATTAGTCGGTCAAAATTACATTGCATAAGCTTTTGCACTTTGCAAGGATCACACTACTATTCAATATTCAATAAGGACCTCCCACGATTATTCAAGTCAATCTTTTCGCACCGATTATTTGTCAAAACAATTAAAATTACAAAAACTTTATTGTAAACCCTTTTGGGTTGGTGTCAATTTAAGTGGACTAATTTAGTTTCTTTAAAATAAAAATAAAAACTTCTAACAAATATCAACAAATATTTCAGTAATAAACTTGTTTAAAATATATATACGATTATTGCTAAATTATCTTTTGTGTATAAATATATTTAATTTTAATTTTTATATATTGAAATAAATTGGTAGTATTAATAAATGATACATTTGTAAAATGAATAATAAATGTATTTAGAAATTTGTAAAAAGTCTTATATTTACGGACAAACTAATTTTTGGTGAGATATTACTTATCTTTCAATCAAACTCCTAATTACTAAGGTTTTCTTCCTTAAAAACAAGAGGATTAACTCTAAAAAGAAACAAACAAATTTTTATAGTGTTTTTTAATTAAGGTCCAAGAAAGCATTTGAAATCATCATAAAAAGAGTAACAAATTACTAACATAATTTTATAAAGTGTTTTTTAATTAAGATCCAAGAGAGCATTTGAAATCATCATAAAAAAGTAACAAATAACTAGCATAAGTTGATCCTGATGATAGCTCTGCCAAAACGTAGTTTGTTGATGAAAAATATATAAATATTTTTTAAAACACTTTTTATTAGCTTGATGCCTTCTCGACTTCAAAAATAATAACATCATTATGAATTCAAATGGGTCAAAGTTTTTTTTTTTAAAGTTAAGTGGTATTTAAATAAACTCTAAAATTATTGTTTATATAACAAGCCGAAATTCAACTCCCAATATTTTGGATTTCACTTAGATGACATAATTTTTGGATAACATTGGTGATATTAGTATATCTTAGATGAAAAAAACGATGAACAAATAATTAAAATAAATTATTTAGATAAGAGATAATGATTGATTAAGAAAGAGGTATAAACAATGTCATCAATGTTGCCAAATATGCCACTCAAGTGATACCCAATATTTTCCTTCAACCTCTCTTCTTGAGAGGTCATTTCTCTTATCCATCTTCTAGACAGAAAAAACTTCTATAGCTAATTAATATCCTAAAATGCTGAGTTGTTTGATAAAGGATGCTCATTATAACCTTTGAAGGAGTCATGATAGTTTATACATAACATTTTTATTTGCTTAGTTTATTCCTGATAATTGTTCATGGGGTAGCTTGCCTCGTTTGATTACTTGATTATGCACTCCACCGATATAAAAAACACAATAGAATAATGTTTAATGTATGTTTGATATTACGACATTGATTGATTTCAACTTACCAAACAAAATTAATTATGTATCCCCACAAAACAACTATAAAAGTAGGAACAGCCCTTTAATCATATATTCCAGATCAAAAGAATTTGAAGTATTCTCACTCAACGGGCGGAATCTGTCATATAGATGTGGTAGCCTTGAAATAGGATTTGAAGCCTCACTCACAAGGATTTGAAGTACCCTTTAATCCTATTCCCGATCAAAAGAATTTGAAACACTAAAATAGTCCTTCAATGTGTTTAACTTGTATCAAATAAACTCCTCCATCAAATTTGACCGTTAAACAAATAGATGTGCAATATTAAACGTTGATGTGTCCTTTCACGTCACATTCCACATTTGCAAGAACTTATGAAACACGGACACAAATGTCAAACACGACGCTAACACGGATACATTGATACAGATAAATTTTTAAAAAAATGATATAATTCAATGTAATCACAAATGTTAGTGTTAGACACATCTCCTATATTGGAACATAGTTTCAATTAAAAGTATTGGTGCAACATGAACTATTTTGATCGAATATTTTAGTTGCAATAAGAAAAATATATCATCAAGTTATACAAATCTAGAAACCCATCAATACTTGAATCCATTTTTTCTAATACGGTTAATGCTAGACATCTATGTAATTCTTTTTCCAATATCCGACAGGAAAATAACTTATCCTTATGCCTGTTCAACAGAATGGATATACTTTTCTCTATACCACAAGTTTCATATAGTACATTCATGTTGTGTTTTATATCACTAAAGCATACTTATTCCCTTTTGGGTATGCTGTGTCCCCTTTTGATCAATCATATACCAGTGATGTGTATTTCTTTGTGTAGGATTCAAATGGGAGTCTACAGAAACTTGTAACATGTCGGCTGAGTACGGGCATGAGGGTCAGTCTATTTGTTCGGTAAATGGGTAGTTTTTAGCAGTAAACGTTGTGTTTCGATTTGTTTTTGATTATGTTTACTCCTTCCTTATTTTCTGTCTAGAAGAAACATATTGGGCATGCTTTGCAAATTTCATGTGATTGTGAAGAATATTAGATATCATTTCTACACATGTTATTGAGCCTTAATTTTATCTTTCCAGTTCCATTATTATTTAAACTTTCTGCTTTTTAGAGTTAGTATAGAGTTCCTTTGCTGTTTTTGCAAACTCCAAGTGATATACATAAGATGGGTGATTGAATATTAAGACATGAGCAATATACAATAGTTGATTTTAATTGGATGTCCATATTTTACACTGACATGTATATGCTTGAAATCCTATCTATATTTAATCCATAAAAAAGATGAAATAAGAAATGAATATTTTATTATATGATAAATCCAAAGCGACCCTGCATTATAGCTTAAGGACACTCTAGTGTGCATACATTTAATCAAAATCATCAAGCAGGTGCAATGGACACTTTATCAACCTGTACAATGTATTCAAGTGTTGCAAGTGGAGGGATTTCCACACCAGACCCTAAATCAGCACCATTCTCTCTAAATCCCAATTCAGGAGGCACAATAACTTTCCTCTTCCCTCCTGCCTTCATACTTTTTAGTACATATTCAATCCCTTCACACACACCCTTACTATATGGCCTTGACCCCATAACTAGAGCCAATGGTTTCTTGTCTCCTTCAAATGTGTTCACAAACACTTCTCCTGTGCTTTCAACCTTTCCCATTATATCAATCACAACCAAATCACCGCGCCTTGGCATATCACCACCACCAATTTTCAATTCATAGTACCTGTAGAGATTATGCAATGTATCACAAAAATGAGTCACACAATATTTATGTAATTTTCAAATCTTCTAATCATAGTGTGTGAAATAATTAACCTTATGCCATTAGGCAGAATCACCTCTTTCTCCTCCTCAACGTTCCTATGAATACAAAAATATCATTATTAATTATCACTAAAAGAGCTAACTAATATTTAGCCTTTCATGTATGATTTTGACAAATGTATGAAGACATAGGAAAAAATGTAACAGTGAGAAACCTTGTATTAGACTCTTGCTGCGAAACCTCAAGGCGAGTTTTAATTTGTTCTGAGACAACACCAAATGCAAGAAAACCAACCCATGCAAGACCAGCTCCAAGGCCAAACCGTCTGGTCAAGGAAGTAGCAATCCAGTCTGTGGAATCAACCTTAGTTGATGAAACAACTGGTTTAATAGGAATCTGTTGCTGTGCTTTGGCAGAGACTTGCACTGACTGATCTTCATTCAAATTTGTCGTTGACTGTGGAGATGATGGACCTGAGGGTTGCGGTTGTTGTGGTGGAGGAGTTGCTGATGAAGAAGTGATGTGATGACTGGTTCTGGTATGGGGGAGTAAGAAAATTGGTGAGGAACCAAAGATGGTAGCCATGTTTAGGATAATACTGATAACAAGTTTGATTTTGATACAAAAGTAAATATCTTACAAGTTATTGGCTGCAATGAGGGGCTAGTCCCCACCTTATCCTTATTTTGAGGGCATCCACTTATTGGTTCCACTTCCATCTCAGCCTTTTGTTGCACACGTCAAAGTTGATGCAATTCAACAACATTAGCTGTTATTAACTTACTACTATACATAGATTACAAAAGTTTTTTTTTTAGAGTAAATGATGAAACTAACACACACTGTGCAGAGATAAAAAAGTATTGTGGGTTCAAGCCCACGCTTCAGCACATCAAATGTCCCTGCAGGCTAAGTCTTTTACCATTTAGCTCGACTACGGGACACATAAATTACAAAGTTGGTTTCATGTTTTTCTAGTAGAAAGTAGGATGGACCCGGTCACCCGGATCCTCTCCAATAGAGCTCTCTCCAACCTTTGTCTCTCCAAATTCATCTCTTTATCTCCATTTAATCTTTTCTTCATTCTTAGCCTTCTTTGGAAACACAGCCAAATTTGGCATAAATATGCGGCCACCCACAAGCTATTATTTGTAGCTTCAGAATCTTCTTGTCCAAAGTGTCTCAGGACATAAGAACCATGTGGAAAACATGAATCCAAACACTAGCTTAGTGTCCTCCCACTCTTGTATTTTTCTACTATGGAGGCAGAAGGGCAAGAGAAGATCCAAATGGAAGTAGAACATATTTCTCTTCAAACTACAAATATGAATAATAAGAGGTTCAAAAGCTTATGAAATCTATCTAACATCTCTGCCAGAAACTAGAAAGGTTAGGTTGTTAACATTAGACACTATCAAAACCGTCTCCGCTGATCAAAAGCAAATAAAGTAATGCAAAACTTTGGAAAAAAAAAAGAAGGAAAAACTGGATATCATTCATTCATGTATCACCAGTGTTACATTCTCCCCGTACATAATATGCCATAAAACAAATGAATACAAAAACTAAACGAAGTAAATAAAGCGCAAGAGAATGGCCAGCCCGGCAGAAACTTGGTAGTTTCCAAACACCTGAAGAAAGAATATTATTTTTCCTTCAATAACATGCAAATCAGAGAACTGCTGGCATAAAAAAAACTACGCTCACAGAAAATTGAACATACTGAATTTACAAGGTCACTAAATACATCAGCAAGCAATTTTCATTTACATTTAATCCTTTCTTCTGTTGAAGTTACAACGGCAACTTTTCATAACTATTTATGGACAACAAAATTTAGATGTTGATTACAACATTTTTGCCAAAGAATTTTGTACAACAGATTGGAACACCCTAAGAATGACTGCATTGTAGACTACAGAAGAGAAAAAAAACAGTCAAAGAAAAAGACAGGCACGAAAACCTTGAATAAGAATGAACCTTAGCTGATATGGTCTTGAACCAATCAGTAATGGAAAATAATTTACAAATTGCCCTCATATTTTAAGCAGTAAAATGAAAAAGTTTAGTTAGCTGTATAATTGTCTTCTATGTTGCAGCAGGATCTTCAGCAGGTCGTGATGACTGAGCATGAGCACTTGCTCTATGCCCTTGAGAACCAGTAATTGGCTTCTGCAATGGCTTCAGTAACGCCATTATTTCAGCAAAAGTAGGTCTCAACTTTGGATCGCTGTAATGCATAAAATAGCATATTGAATCACATACTCACATTTTATTGTAGAAAGAAATACTTTCACAGGACAGGTGTATGATATTTACATTATATACACCATATAAATATTAAAATGTTCTGCGCCTATTTGAATCATAAATTTGTTCAAAACGGAAGAGAAATAAAATAAAATGATGAAAAATGATTACACTTACGTCTGCCAACACTGTCTAACAATATTTGCAATGGCAGGGTCCACATCGTCTGGAATGTCAAGACGGCGATGCTGGAAACCAACAGCGCCGACAACTTGCATTGGATTCATTCCTCCCCAGGGTTGCCGCATAGTAAAGAGCTCCCATAATATGACCCCATAGCTAAAAACATCACACCTACAAAATGAATCCGACAACGTGATTAATCATTCATTCAATTTATAGCAATCTAATAATAAACACCAAGAATAACAAGCTTACTTTTCATCTGAAAGTTCATTTCTCAACACTTCTGGAGCCATCCACTCAGCCTGAAAATATATTATGGCAAGTGTCAGGATTATTCTGTGTACATATATTGTTGTTTAATATGTAACACCGTGAACATTCATTCATGAGGATATAAAGAATGAACTGATTAATAAGAAAATTAAAATTATGATAGCTTACTGTTCCTGCAGTTGATCTAGAAGAAAGGAACGTACTGTACTTCATTCGAGATAAGCCAAAATCGCATACCTATTCAACAGTAAAAAAGTCGTATCACATACATGAAAAGTCAAATGGTATAATCACCATGCATATATGCTATCAAGGAACATTAACCACAAAATTCAATTGAATGATCACCTTTACAACCCAGTTTTTGTCAACAAGAAGGTTTGGGGACTTTAAATCACGATGCACTATTACTGGAGTGCTGTTATGCAAATAATTCATTCCTCGAGCCTGGATAGTCAAAATACAATTCCCTTTGTTATTATTACTATTATTATTGTTGTTATAGCAATAATTCGGTGACTTAAAGACAACAAAATTCCTACAGCATCCAGGGCCATCCTCAACCGCCTTCGTTCATCTAATTGATTGTTAGATCGGTGAATTAATCTATACAAACTCCCTCTGCAAAACATGATTATCTCATCTCAGTATTCAGAGTCAAATATAATGCAAAATGTCCTCCACAAATTTACCAATCAAGTAAAATAGTATATACCTCGGATTTTTTTTTATTAATCTAGTGAGCATCAGTTAACAGTAGGGGTTCAATCAAGAACATGTAAATGGTTCATTTTCAATAAGTTTATAGCAAGAAATTCATAACTATTTGTCTATTTCATTAAATACACCGTTTAGCACATGCTAGCAAATATAAACTTCCAGAATCTGCAAATGAAGGATTGCAAGTTACCTAGGAAGAAATTCAGTAACAATTGAAAGATTTGGAGGTCTAGTTATAGCTCCCATGAAGAGAACAACATTTGGATGCCTCAGTCTTCTCATTATTTGGACCTATTGGAATTTACATTATAAATTAAATAAGCACTACTATCTTATAAAACCGTAAAACTTACATTGATAATCATACCTGGCTCTAATTTTTGTTCTCAATGGAATCAATAATCAACTATAAGTATAAATAAGTAGAAATTGCAAAAGAAGAAACTGTGGGGAAGTTGAGGTGGCTTGTACCTCACTTTTGAATTCTTCAAGTGATTCACCAGAGATATCTTGAAGTAGAAACCTCTTTACAGCAACTTCCTAGAAATCAAAGAGCAGAAACATGCTTTAAATATATATTAAAATATGTTATTTACAGTGTAATATGAAATTACGCATAATAAGTACCAAAAAGGGAAATAAACGAGACGTGGTTAACTAAGGTGGCAGTAAAGATGAGAATAAAATTGGAACACATTTAGGATAAAAAGTACATTTTATATATTTTGCATACTTGCATGAACATAGGTGCAATTGCAGTGGAAGGCTTTACACATTTCACAGAGAAACTACATAAATAAATAAATACATAAATAAAAGAAAGATACACAAGCACAACATATGCAAGATGTTAAATATCACAATTGATTAGGTTTATGAAGTAAAGAAACTCACAGTTCCATGCCATTCACCGCGGTACACTTCCCCATATGATCCTGCATACCAAATATACAACACACAGTTTCATTTAATTTTTCTACATAAAATTGAATATAAAACAAGTGGTCCTATACAGGGTAGCGCCATCTAACATATAATGTATACGATTTGTATAGAAATGCAATGTTCATACCGAGTCCGATTCGCTCGCCCATCGTGATTTCTTCCCACGGAATGTCATACTCAGCAACATCATCTAATGCAGAATCAGATTTTGTACTATCGTTACTGACTGATCTATCAGATTTTTGCTCGCTTTCTGAGTTTGTTCCTAAAGCATTATTCTCACCATCACCACTGCCTTTTGGTTCATTACCAGAAC
>Ga0099826_10003757_pt1 | contig 10435 bp, 4 predicted proteins | sample Mtrugardesep15_FD_76830 | JGI IMG/M metagenome (GOLD analysis project Ga0099826, IMG submission 76830) | Root nodule microbial communities of legume samples collected from California, USA - M. trunc garden sep15 | ecosystem: Host-associated > Plants > Roots > Nodule | place: USA: California...
ACAAACATCACTAAAAACGTAAATGGTGAATCTGCGAACAAACTCACAACACGCAAGTTAATAGCACAAATAATATGATAAAACCTAAGTCGCCGAAATACTCATGTTTCCGGATCTGCAACGTTGACGCCCAAATCATTGGTTGAGTTTGTAATTGACTGATATAGATCTTTCAATAGGAAATAAACGAACACCGCGACAAGACGCGAAATCAAACGCCGCACAAGACGACGAACAACACAACACCGCTCTTAGACGACGAAATCACAAAAAACAAAAGAAAAAATTGATATGTGTGAAAACCACTTATTTATATTGAAAGAAAAGGGAAAAAAGATGTAGAGGGATGATTTTAGGTCAAAAATGACTTAAAATCACCCCTCCTCCATGAACGAAGGAGAAAGAAAGTTTAGAGAGAAGTTGGAGTTTCTCTCACTAGAAAACTAGGGCCGACTTTATATAGTTGAAGTTCTAAAACATCAAAAGAAAAGAAATGGAGGGAGTATTTTTTTTGTGTGGTGGTCGGGGTTTGAACCACGGACCTTGCATATATTATGCATTGTTCCTACCAACTGAGTTAAGCTCACGAGAACACCTTCATTCTTATCTACATATGAATATAAATTTTCAAAATTTTAAAATTTATATTAACAATAAAGTTTCAAAATTTTAAAATGTATATTAACAATTTCAGCCCCATCTATTCTAATTGACTTTGACTTTAGCGATCTCTTTGATTTCAATTTTTTTTTTTGTTACAATAGAGAAAAAAAACATAAACAAAAACAAAAGGGGGCTACTCCGTAACAAATGCTACACCTCATGCATAAGCAAGGATCAAACTATACAAATTAACATGAGGTTTAGATAACTTCACAAAAGGATAGTTGAATTACACTCTATCTTAGCAAGAACATCCGCATACACAATACATGTCCAGAGAGTATGCTCAATAGCTGACAAAAACATTGGTATAAGACTATACATAGTCCCTTAAGTTGTGACTCATTGACATTACTTTGTTCTCTTCATCAACTCAAGTACAACATGAACCTTATCTTACAAGGGTAACAATGGTCAATGGACAATTGGATAGAATACTTGTGGGCAATTTAATATTTTTCTCAGAATAATCGAAAATTCCTCTTTTGCTTTGCAATATTTGTATTGCTTTTATTTCTCATGGTTATATGTTTTTTTTAAGGGTTATTCAAGGTTACAATAAGTTCTTATGTTATTATAGATTTATCAAAATTCATTTGCTTATATTACTTAAAATATTATGTATAATAACTAATTGATTAAGTAAACATCCATCTGAGGGTACAGTTAAAGAATACAACGGATTTAAATATATTTGTTTCATAAAATCAAATTTATACTAAAAAAAAAATGTTAGAAGTTCATATGTCATGTACTTTTTTTTTCCGGATACAACAAATGACATATACTTTATGTGACAAATTAGAAAAGTGGGTCATATTTCAATCAAGCCAATGATATTGATGAGAACTTTTACATTTTTGTCAATAGTTTATCACTGAAATTTTCAATTGAGTTGGACAAATTTTACTCTTTATGGAATAAATGGTGAGTTAGTTCAAATATTGGACTGACATACATGTTAGTGTACCATGTCAAAGTAAGTGAAGGGCAAATGCAAGGAGTTCATGGGAGCAATGTCGTCATTAGCGTCACTTCAATAGAATAACGTAGTTATGGCAGGGTTCAGGCGTGATGCTTTTGGCCCACAAGCTGGCGTCAGCAGTAGTGGTTTTTGAGGGTGCCATTTGCTGCCCCAAACCGCCATCGCATATGACAATAGGGTTTCATGGCAAAATTTCTCAAATCATTTTTCTTAAAACCATTCTTTCTTTTTTTAAGGATATACATGTCAATTTGAACCCTTTTTAGGTTCTAATTTGTATTGCTTTCTAGAATCTTTAATTATTAGGTAAAATATGTGTGTAGTTACTACAAAGATTGAAAGTGTTAAAACAAGCAAAATAAATTTAAATATCAAATGATAATTTTGTCTTTAATATATCTACTACTACTTTTCACAAACAAACTATTTGGGGGTAACTAAAGCTGCATTATTTGTGTAACTAAATATAAAAATACACTAACTTATAAAAAAAGTAAAACCATCAACTTCAGATTGTGCATTGATTGCTTTCTTAAGCATCAATATATCATTTTTAAAACACCAAATACAAAAAGAAATATAATCTCAAACTACGAATATAAATCTAGTATGTATTATTTGTGAAATATATTTGTGATTTGTGCGGTGGTTGATGTTGATGTTTGTGATTGGAATACATGAATTATAAAGAGTCATGGTTAATTCATGAACACTAGATAAAATTATTTGTGATTTAACTAATAATTTATGTTTGAAGAGTTAGACTGAATTTACTATGCTCAATATTTTAATTATTTTATTTTTGGTAGAGACTATGTTCAATATTTAATTACCTGACAATTATTTTTAAAATTTAAAATAAAACTATTTGAAAATAAAATAAAAAGAAAACTAACTTTCAAATAAATTATTATCAACCATTTCCCTATTTGTAGGATTTGTTACGATTTAAGTATTATCACTTCAGTATATTTTTGGTTTAACGGTAAAATCCAAACAAAGTAATTATTTATATAAAATTAGATGATAAGAAAAAAATATTGTTAAAAATACTCGTTAGCATTTTCCATAAACGATAATGCCAAATTGATATATAAAAAAATCAAAATCTAATTTCTTTGGATGCAAATAACAAAATTTAGAAAATGTAATACATATGACAAGAAACAAGTCTCTAAAATGTGTCCACACACGTAAAAAAACTAACATATTATTGTTCACATCGTACTCTTTTGTTTCAACTATAATCTTAATCAACTCATCACCATCACATAATCCATCACATCACAAATTAATAAAAGTTTGGATTCTCCTCGGATCCACCTCCTCATCTCTATCAAGTGAATCATGAGCCTTTTGAAAAAATTTAGAACACCAAACATTTACTTTCAATCATCTGCAACTGCAGGAAGATTTATTGAAAGATTGTCTATAGAATCTCATCAAATCTTTCATCGTTATTTATTTCAATTGCTCAGCTATCTTTTGTGTGATATTGAATTGGCGATTGAAAATAATTATAGATAGCTACAATAGTAAAGAATAATTTTATCTAAAAACAAGCATAAAAATATATAAATCACATATATTTGGTAATTTTCTTCCAGACTTGACGACTTTCACCTTTGAGAGATGAACAACTCTGTAATTTCTTATCCACTAAACTACTTCTTTAATTATTAAATGTTTTGTTGTCCAAGTCTTTCTGCAAATCACAATAATTTTTTTATTAATTAAATGATATTATACTATAAGGCATGTTTGTAAAATAAACTTTTTTTTTTGAAATATTGTAAAATAAACTGTAAGACATGTTTTTCATTCCTATTTACATGTATTACATTATAAACATAAAATAATTACATGAACACAAGTGTTGAAGATATGAAAAAACTTACAAAGACTTTTTTTCAAACTATCTAAAAAATCTTAAATTCTATGTTGCAAGTAATATGGCCCATAATCAGATGATGCAACGAGGAAACAAAATCCCCAAACATTGTGTATTTGGTATTTAAGATGAATAGGATTAAACGATATAACAAGATTCTCTTCTCTGTTTACCAAGTGATTTGTTAAATACCAATATATCATTTTTGAAACATCAAATACAAAAAGAAATATAATTTCAAACCACGAATATAAATCTAGTATGTATTATTTATGAAATATAATTTCAAACCACGAATATAACTCTAAGGACATTGTTTAAAAAATCTATTATAAGAAATTATATCTTGAAAACATAACTCAAACACCAATAAAAGTACTAATTACACAAGTTTCTAGACAAAAATTAATATTTTTAGTTGGTTAAACAATAGCCAAGAACATTTGTTAACATTTCTTATAGCTTGCTTGTTTAATCAAATGTTCTTGGGTATTGTTTAACCAAATAAAAATATTTTTGTATTAATTTTTGTATTAATGTTAACAAATATTCTTGGGTATTGTTTAACCAACTAAAAATATTAATTTTTGTCTAAAAACTTGTGTAATTACTATTTTTATTGGTGTTTGAGTTATGTTTTCAAGATATAATTTCTTATAATAGATTTTTTAAACAATGTCTTTAGAGTACTTGTTAGCATAACACATAAAATAACGACCATAACAAATTCAACCGAACTCAAATTAAATTCTATGTTGCAAGTAATATGGCCCATAATCAGATGTGCAACGAGGAAACAAAATCCCCAAACATTGTGTATTTTGAGATGAATAGGATTGAACGATATAACAAGATTCTCTTCTCTCCTATTTACCAAGTGATTTGTTAAATACCAATATATCATTTTTGAAACATCAAATACAAAAAGAAATATAATTTCAAACCACAAATATAAATCTAGTATGTATTATTTATGAGATATATTTGTGTAGTAATTGATATTGGTGCTTGTAATTGAAATGCGTGAATTAAAGAGTAATGTTTAATTCATGAGTACTAAATAAAATTAATTGTGTGATTTAACTAATAATTTATGTTTGATTGAGTTCGGTTGAATTTGTTATGGTCGTTATTTGATGTGTTATGCTAACAAGTACTCTAAGGACATTGTTTAAAAAATCTATTATAAGAAATTATATCTTAAAAACATAACTCAAACACCAATAAAAGTACTAATTACACAAGTTTTTAGACAAAAATTAATATTTTTAGTTAGTTAAACAATACCCAAGAACATTTGTTAACATTAATACAAAAATTAATATTTTTTGTTGGTTAAACAATACACAAGAACATTTGTTAACCTTAACATTGGTTAAACAATATCTTGTTTTGCATTAATTTCATAACCTAGAAAATTAAAATTAAAGTTTGTTGCCTGCTTCATTCATTGTGTAATTTAAGTATAATATGTGACTATGTAAATGTACAATGTTAACTGCTTATGATATCTTAAAAGAAAATAGTGTTTATGATGAAGATTCTTCCAATAAAATAAATAAAATTTGTGAACTAAAGTAAATAAAATAGCATTGTCATAAAACTAATTCCATTTCACCAATGTATTTTATTTTATTTATTCAATTTTACTTTATATATGCATTGGTACTTTCGGCTTGGTTTTTTAAAATTTATCATATTGGTATATAAAAATTTATTTTTCTATATATAAGCACAAATCATCTACAATGAGTTTAATACAAATATTTTTACGGATTTTTGCATATAAAATTTAAAAAATTATAAAAACATTTCACTAATATTTCACAATATTAATAATATAATTGTTTTTTCAAGAAAAGTGTATAATTGATGATTACCTTCTCATATTAAGAAAAAAGATGGTACACCCCTTTTTAATAAATATTGAAGTTTGAAGTCAAAAAATACTTGTTAGAAACTCTTATAGCTAACGAAGACCTCGGTAGCTACCGATTTTCTGAGATCTATTCTCTTTTAGAAGAGAGATCACAAACTATCTCTGATCTTAAACATTGTGTATTAATTGTTGGATCCGGCAGGGATTAACAAGATGAAGAATATTTAGAAATTCAAAATAGTTATGATTAAAGGTGAGAGACAATGGATTTGACTACATCAATTTGAAATTATTCGTTCGTATTCAAGCATCCTTAGGGTTATCAATAACTGAATGAGAATATTTTTAAGGTTGTTTCTCTTTATTAAGTTAAGAATCTTCTCACACTCGTAAAAAATTTAAGTCAAGAATTACACTATATATATTACTCTTGATTTTTCCATTTACTTGAAAATTGAAGTTGCAATGTATTCAGTGCTTGTAGATTCACGTGTCGATCCACTTTGCTCGGAGATATAAGTATGATATTGAAATTAAAAAATTATCAAATCAAGTTTTAATTGTAGTACATTATTCTTCTTTCAAATATATTAAGTACAATATATTTAAGAAATTAAAAGTTGAAATTTGGGAATAAAAATATTAACATACATCTTTATTTCAGAAAACTTTTGGCTTCTCTCGATGAGCATTGCTCTGTAACCCAAATAACATTGTATTAATCTGATAATAAGTTATAAAAATAAAACTTTGAAATAATATTCAAACCTAATAAATGTGGTAGTCCTTGCACATAATTTGGAGGTATAAAGACTGCTAACACCGATATTCATTGTTGCAGCAGACTGAAAACTAACAAAATACTGAATACATCAATCAATATTGTTGTCTTTTGAAAACAAAGTTGAATATCATATTTACTTGTTCGCTTTCTTTTTTGTAGCCTTCTCTGTGTACAATAAGTATTTCAAGATCATTTCCTAGCTTAATTACTCTGTAATCCCTAATGTCATGTTTTGACTTGATAACCAGAATGTTTTTCATTGGATCTGAAATAAAACATATCATAGTTATTATTATGACTTAAGGTTTATTTGTTCATATATTCACATACAAAAAATATAACCTTAACAAAATTGAAACTAACATTTAATAAGATTCAAACAAACACAAAAATGCATCATAGTTTCTGTTTAACATGCTTAAATTTAATTTGACAATGAGCTGTAAAACAGAAACTATGATTTTGACATCTAAATTTCATTTTTGTGAGTAAGAAATAGAAATAATGATAATAATATAGTATATTAAACAAAACTATAAGGTTACTACGAATTAATCCTTAAAACAAAAAACACTACGATTGAACACGGAAATGGAGACAAAACTTTGTGATATAGGATTTAAAACTACAAATAAAAAACATAGTGAGTATGAGAACTTCTTACTTGAAATGGAGGAGAAACAAGAGGTAGAAACGACGAGTGAAATTTGTTGTTGTGAAAGAATAAACAAAATGAAAAATGTGAGTGAAAATGAGAGTTGAGAAAAATGAATGTTTGTTGTGTTTTTTGTTTTTGATCTATAGGTTATGAACAAGAGCGGAAAGTTAGAGTACGAGGTGATTTTGTTTGTTAGAATGTTGTAGTGTGGTTTTGTAGTATGTATGTTTTTCTTAAAAAAAAAATCTCAGTATTTAGTCTTATGACTGACTAATCTGAGAGACGTCAATCCTACAGTCTAATAGTATGACCCCCATTTGAATTCATAGATTTTGGTATGTATGGACCGGCACAACACAAAATTAGCATAAAGAGTATTTGAATTCGAGACCTTAAAATGAACACACTCTAAAGTTTCAAACATTCACCATTAAACTAACCCACGTGTATGTTTTTTAATAGGCATATATGTATCCATCAAAATAGATGAAATTGTAATTTCATGGAGAACTAATCTTTGCATAGAAAGGAAGTCTCATTAAAGGTTGAAATTTCACTTTTAAGTTGACTAAGAAAGAAACACAAACACCAAAATGAAATAAGAGTTAAAATAAAATTGCATGGTTTTTTGTTTGTTGTAAAGTAGAAAGAATGGAAACGGAGTGTATGGAAAGATTCACAATTTCAACTTTTGCAAGCTTATTAAACACGATTAGTCAAACTCATGTTTCGAGAAAGTTTCAATATTGCATGGTTGTGAGGGTTAATGAATGATATGAAAAGTGTGAGAAACGATAGAAGATTTTGATAAGAATCCATGGTCTAAGAAGTTATTTGATTATATTTTGAGGAATATGTAGTGAGTATTAACATGTTCACTTTTTAAAGAGAGAGGCTTATCTTGCGTTAAAAACAAATTGTTTTATCATTTTATTGTTATTATATGGTTACGCCTTATGTTTACATCAATAATAAACAATAATACTGATAAAACAATTTGTTTGTAATGCATGATAAGCCTTACTTTTTAAAAGGTAAACATGTTAATAGTCCCTACATATTCCTCTAAACATAGAAAATGTAATCAATCATAATATTCAAAATATAATCGAATAACTTTTTAAACCATGGATTCCTATCAAAATCTTTTATCTTTTCTCACACTTTTCACATCATTCATTAACCCTACATCCTCACAACCATGCAACTCATACACTTTCCCAAACAACCTTACACATCTATCATGCAGGGAGTTACATGTTTTAGAATCACTTTTGCATTTGAACTACAATCCAAATACTAGTATTATAGATGTTGCATTTATAACAAAAATAATGTAATGTATTCTAGTTGGATTTCGTTGGGACATAAACCCTACTTCAAAGGGTATGGAAAGATCACAATCAAGCTCTAATCAGTTATCGAAATTCTTATGATGAAAGTTTCAAAGCCCATACTTTTTCATTAAAAAGTTATGCTTTGTTAAATGAAGGTAATATTAGTTAACCGATTTACAGTATTTCGGGGATGCATGTAAATAGTGGTATGATGATTTTTGCAAGATAAATTTGGTTAATCATGTTTGGCAAGAATGGTTGGTTTTTTATAGTGGAAGATTGGAAATGCATGTTCTGAGTGATCCTAATGTTGAAAGTTTTGAAAATAACAAGCATACCCTCACACTTTTACATACCATGAACATCAGCAAACTATTTAACATAGGTGACCATTGTCGAATTGTCGGTAACTACAGGAAAACGAGATCATCGACATAGTTACATCATATCTTCCTGAATCAACTCGGGAGAAACCTGCAAAACAATACACCCTCGTATAAACATGAGACATAACATACTCATTGTCCTTAAGAAAAATGAATCATACTCGATCAAATTTATCTCAGAGACCACATGAGATGTGACGCAAAAAGAAAATTTGGAAGAGGAAATGGTTTCAGTGTTTGATGTGTGTGTATTCTCTGTGTATTTTTGTTTGATAAATAACTGATCTATATGGTACATATTGTGATGGATGGGTGGCTATATTTGCTCCTAATAGTGAGGAATAAGTAGGATTAGTCATAGGAAATAAATAAGGAAAATGATAAAACCAACGAAAAGTCAAACAACAAAAATAACTAAAGGTTTATATTTATGCACACCCATCCTATGAATTCTGAAAATGATCTTGTTAACGAGTGCTCTGAACACTATTTCAGCATTCTAAAATAAGTTTCTTAAAATTCACGGATTGATTATTCGTAGGATTTATCAATTCTCGAAATACAAATGTTGGAATCAATTATTTCTACAAATAAGCTTCAAACAAACTTTAATTCTTTAGAGGAGAATATTTAATGCTTGACTCTATAAATAGGGCTCATGTGAAATTCAAATAAAATTTCAAATGCATCTTTTTTTTTTTTGGTAAATGAAGAGGGTCGAGCTCAAAAGAAAGGAAACTACAATGTGATCAAACACTCAACTAACACACAAACTTGATCAACTAACTATAAATGACTCATTTGAGCGACTTGCTCATAGAAAATGACTGTGAAACTTTGACCACGACCGATATTGGCCAATGCATCTGCAGAATAATTCCGCTTATGATAGGAGAGACAGATCTTAAATCCCAAATCCATTTGAAGTAATTGCCTAATCTTGGCCAAAAGTCTTACTACTACCTCTCCCATTTATTACCTTAGTAACAATCACTTTAGAGTTGACATGCAATTCCACGGATTTGTTACTCCTCTCCAAAGCCAATTGTAATCCTTAAAAACACCCCACAAAGAATGACGAGTTGTGGCCCCCATGAAAACATTCAATTGAATCCAATCAAACAAGCTGCTATGAAATAAATTGTCTCCATCCTCCAAAGGAACCAAATGCATACACATCACGTGAGCAAGAGGGAAATCAAGAAGAACATGAGTAATTGATTCCACTTCATCTCTACAAAACTTACAATAAGGTTCCCCTAGATGCATCATAACTCATAAATTGAATACATAACATTCCCAAACAAACGAACAAAATATATCATAACTCATAAACTAACCTTATAAAAGATTTATGATAAAATTAATAATAAGAATATACAACAATTATTGTCAAAAAATAAATAATAATTAGCATACATTAACAATGATTAATCTAAAATTATTTTACACATACATCCAGTCATATATCACCGCATCAATTAATGTATATGAGTTAACGTAAAATTATTTTACAGATGCATCCAATCATGTATCATGACAATGTAAAATTATTTTACATACATTCAATTATGTGTTTTCACATCAATGAATAGGGTTAAACATGTTTTTTGTCTCTATAAATATACCAATTTTTCGTTTTAGTCTCCTTAAATTTTTTGTTCGACTCTTAGCCCCTCAAAAAATTTAATATGAATTTTTTAGCATAAAAAATCATATTTAATTCATGCTAGGTTTACAAATTCTAATATTTTTAGAGAGATTGTCATAATATTCTACCAAATTTTCATTAAAAAAAATATGAAGAATAAACATTTTTTTTGAAGGAAGTAAAAAATATGAAGAATAAACA
>Ga0099826_10003758_pt1 | contig 10434 bp, 7 predicted proteins | sample Mtrugardesep15_FD_76830 | JGI IMG/M metagenome (GOLD analysis project Ga0099826, IMG submission 76830) | Root nodule microbial communities of legume samples collected from California, USA - M. trunc garden sep15 | ecosystem: Host-associated > Plants > Roots > Nodule | place: USA: California...
TCCTTTAGTTTGACTTCTTTTACCTGACAGATGGATTAAAGTCCAGCAAAATTTGATTAGGAGCTTTAAAACGCCATCACATGACAGTATTCCAAGATCACAAGCAACCATACCTCTCCATTGGAGTTAGACGTAAATCCAGTAGCAACAGTTCCTTTAATGATGCTGACCCCCTTATTTGCATAATATCCCTCATAGAAAGCAGCTATTTCAGCAGTAAAAAGTCTTGGCACTGCAACAATGGTTTAAAAATAGTAGTTTAAAAATTGAGTACACACAAATTGGAGTGGAAGGTGTAACGAGAAACATTTATAAATGTCCACTTACTGCACCAAGGTTCTGGGTAGACCATGGTAACATCAATATTATTGAGTCTCAAAACTGCACTCAACTCCAGACCAATGTATCCTCCCCCAACAACCACAGCTTTTGCATTCTTCTTTCCTTTGATTGCCTCGTACAATTTGTCGGCATCATCAACCTCCCTCAAATAAAAAATGTTTTTGGCATCAGCTCCTTCTACACCGAAATCGGTCAACCTTATAACCTGCAAAACAAAATTATTAGTAATTAGTATGCGCTAAAAGGATGCAAAATACAAACACCGAATGTAACATCTCAAATATCATCAAGGAGCCTTACAGTTGAACCCGTTGCAATAACCAAAGTCTGGTACTTGAATGTATCTCCTTTCGCACTTGTCAGAGATTTTGCAGCAAGGTCTGCTTTTACAATTTCTGTACTAAGATGCAACTGTACCCCTGCAATCGTCGGTTCAATTTGCAATTTAACATCAGATATTTGTTGTTAATTCCCATTCTTATTTGTCAAATCTACTACTTTTGGTTTCCTTAACAAAGGCACTTGTTAGTATAACCCTTTACTTATCTCTTCTTTTAACTTGACACAATAACCAAATATTTATTCTGAAAACCATCCAATTATAATGCTGAATTAAAATGATAGAGTTGAAAGCCAAAATCACCTTTCTCACTGTACCATTCTGGAAGCAATCTTTCTCCCCCACTCCCAACACAGGTATGGAACCCAGGAAGTCTAGCAGGAGCTGCGAAATTCAATTGACATTAAGTTTATATATTGAGAGACAAGCAAGGTAAGCTGCTATTTAAACTTCAATGCAGAATTCATCAAAGATCATATACCCAGGATTAACAACAACACAAATTAAGACAGCCTTCTCTAAATTAAACTCAAATAAATTTGAAGAAATGCAATCAAATAATCAATGGTACGGCATTGTTGTTATCAAGACTAATTCGTAACAGAATGAGGAAAATATAAGGGGAGGAAATAGGAATAGAGTACATATAAAAGATTTACAAACTTACACTCTGGAAAAAGGTAAGCCTTGCTTAGAGCAGGACGTTCATAAGGTGCTACCTGCACAAAGGTAAGATAAGTAAGGGAACCTGTAGCAAAACAATAACTGCACAAGGCTCAGCCAATAAATACGTGGTACAAAATTTGAAAAGAAAAAAAAAATAAAGGAAAAAAAAATGACATACTTCAATTCCTAAAGCTGCCAAAATATGTCCATCACAAGGGAATGATTGGTAAGGGAGTACTTGAGTAAAAATTTCTAATTTTTAAGGACTAGTATGTCCCATCACTAAATTTCTTGGGAAGAATATGGATACGAGTATTGCTATATGTCACAACAGATACATATCATGAAATTCAGGACTTTCAACATCTTGTTTGACGGAAAACACAAGAGGACAAGGTGATGTTGAGCAAACATTATTTTTCGTAAAGTTGTTGATCGTGACAAACAACATTTTCCTATGGAATATATACTAAATAAACTAGATAGAAGAGGGACACTACAATTCTACAAACAATTTGTTTTTAATTAAGAAAAACTAAAAGCATGCATTTTGAAAATAGATAAACTAAAAATAAAACAAAATTTAAAACTTTATATGGATGAACAACATTTTTAAACCCTTCAAACAATATGCACATGTTTTAGCCCCACTTTCACCATTACAAAAATATAACCAAAATATAAGAATTAAATGAAAAAAGAAAAAGAAAAAACACAGTTTAACCATGATGCAAAGTGAAGTTGATCAAGAAGTCGTATATACCGCTTCTTTGGATATGATTGCAAGCTCCCCAGGCTTAACTCCCTGATTCACAAACTCCCTAGCTGCATAACCCTACAATTTCAAAAAACATGTCAATTATTCAATCCAAAAATATTTAATTGACATCCACAAAATGTGTAAAGATTTTTTTACACCATCGTTACAAATATTTGAATTTAATCATCAATCATATCATTTCTACTTTAAAAGTCATACCAAGGTACAATTAATCTTATTCTGTATCAAAATTAATCTCCTAAAATTCAAAGCACATCAAAGTATATAAATAAAGTACAATTAATCTCCTAATTTTTCATAACAATCAATTGATAATCACAGTTTTCACAAGGAATTAGTACAATTCAACTCTTTAACACAGAATTATTATTAAAGAAAGATCATCTAATTTGGCTTAACTGAAATACAAAATTCACAAGTATAATTATAAAGATGGATCGGAAAATTGAAACGAATAAAGATTCAAAGAAGTGAAACTAACTGCTGAAACTCCTCCACCAACGATGATGTACTTGAATGAATGTTCCGCCATTTTTGATTGATGTGTGAAATGAGAATGAAACTGGATTAGTTATAAGCCAGATCCATTCATTATATTATATTGGATTTCGGAGGTTATTTTGGGAAATGTGTATGTGAAAGGAATCGGACTGACGTGGCAATTTAACAGTGGTAAACAACACCATTTACTGTTGTCATAAATACATTTGCCATTCAAACTTCAAAGTCGTTTTTTAACAATTGCCATTCAAAGATGTAGATAGTAGTAGCATGATGATGATTGGTCAAATTAAAAACTAGTAGTATAATGTTTTCGTATTATTATTCTAGAAATTTGATTGGACAAAAAGGAGTTAGTATTGACCTAAATAAATGGAGTTAGTATTATGCTAAATAAACAAAACAAATCACTATTCTTAATTCTTCATTTAAAATTTGTTTAATATCATCCATTTACAAAATTTTCACATAATACTATCTTCCTTTTTAAATATAGGTACATATATTAACTAAGTTAGATGAATTAAAAAAAGTTGATATTAATATTGAATTTGTTGATAATTAATATTGGTTAATAAATTTATCCTTTAACGTTGTTTTAATAATATTGCTGCACTTTTGTTTTTAGGGAATAAATTTTTCTCATTTAACACGATTTTCACTTATTGTGTGTAACAGAAAAAAGTTAATGTTTTAACACGACTTTTACTTATTGTGTGTGTTTTTTATTTTTATTTTTTATTATTATGTAAATGTGAATTAAACTTTTGTCTATGCTAAAGTTGGTTGTAGAATGTTATGAAGTCCACTTACATCCATAAAAGCAAATAGTTTGATATGTACAAGCCAATAAGTGTTTTACCTTATACAATTTTTGTTTTTCAACAATTGGATAAATAAATCACATTATATCTTATTATTGATTCAATAATAAGATTTCCTACCGACATCTTTATTCTTTTCTATCTTCAAAAGATATTTACAGAATAGTATTAACATACTATCTTCGTTCCAATATTCTTCTTTGCCTAGCCTAAGTAATTGATTGCCATTTCATGTGTCACAATATTGTTCCTTCATCTTTTTCAAAAGGCTGCAGCATATGTGCATAAAATTTATATTCTTTAAACAAACACATCACAATAGTATCATAGCATACTCAGTTCAGCATCAGCTACCAGCTGATTTTATATGCCCTCGAGTTGTCCAAATTAATTGACGAATCGACCCCCATTTCATTTCATGTAACTTAAATAAATTAGTATATAAAAATCATGGAGATTTTTTTCCCTAATCTATGGTTACATTAACCCAGAGAAACACACACATAAGAAGAAAAAAAACTTCCAAAGGAAACACTGCCAGATATAGTAGGAGTACTGCTACAGTACATGACCACTTAGACATCAAAATCTACCTTGCAGAACTTGATCCATTGCTGGAACAAATGTCAAAGAAAGTAAAAATAAAATGCAAACGTATTCTCACTGCATCCTTTGAACCAATCTGATCATACAAAGGATTGGTATAAGTTTGATATATATTGTCATAAGTTTAGGAGTCGCTCAATTGAGCAGTTATACCAAGCACTTATCATATAAGTACTTGTGTATAAGCTATTTTTATAACAAAAGATAAACTATAGTCAAACTGTTTTCAGACAACATATCAGATGAGGGATTCTGAAACAAAATCCAACCACCAGTCATAACTCATAAACAATAACGCTCTAATTAAGAAAAGGTGTGACCATAAAAACTGGAGGGATCTATACTGATTTCGGTTACAAGGCCTCTCTATACAACAATGACTTCAAGTTTAGCGCCCAAAAAGAATAACCGTTTAAAAAGAACACGCGGGAAGCTGAATCAGAAGTAAGAAGTCTTGCAGATTTCTTATTTAAAAAAATTGCAGCTTGCTGACTCTTAAAATAATAATATCTTGTAATGTTCATATGTACTAAACAATTAAAGTCACTATTGAAATATTAGTTTTAGCAAATCTCTCCAAAGTCAGAACTAAACAAATAAGTATGCCCTAAATATCAGTATTGATATATCCTATAACTTCTTTGCATGGAAGATCTATTAGTATGAATGAAAGAATAGAAGAAAGCATACATGCGAACTATCACTTTGGACGAAGAGTTTGTTGAATTAAAATAGTAAAATATTATATTAACTATTGATTCTAATTATAATATTGCACTAGATAAAAGAATATTTATTAATAGGTTGTAATTGAAAACGGACGATGATGGGGATCGGTCCTTCCTACCATATGCACAAGATCATCGGCTGGATTTTATCTGATCTGAAGGGGATCAGTCCTTCCTAATGTATGCACAAGATTATGATGCAAGAAAACTTGAAATCAGTAGTTCAACCGCAACGCAGACTCAACCCAACAATGAAGGAAGTGGTTAGAAAAAAAGTGGTAAAATTGCTCGAGGCAGGTATGATATATCCCGTTTCAGAGAGTTCTTGGGTCATGTCCAATTGGCACCAAAGAAAGGAGGAATGACCGTAATTCAGAATGAGAAAAATGAATTGATTCCTACCAGAACAATCCCATGATGGACAATCCCATGATGGCGAATGTGCATTGACTACATGAGATTAAATCAAACAAACAGGAAGGACCATTTCCCATTGCCATTCATGGACCAGACGTTGGAACGATTAGCAGGACAAACATATTACTATTTTCTCAATGGCTACCCAGGATACAATCAAATTACTGTCAATCCAGAAGATCATGAAAAGAAATTTTATTTGATATGCTAGAAAAATGCATAAAGGTATTCATGGATGATTTTTTGGTTTTTGGTCCATCATTTACCCAGTGTCTACGCAATTTAGACACAATGTTAAAAAGATTTACAGAGACGAATCTATTACTCAATTTAGAGAAATGCCATTTTATGGTAATTGAAAGAATAGTCTTGGGATACAAGGTCTCATCAAAAGGAATAGAAGTAGATAAAGCCAAAGTTGAAATCATCGAAAAGCTTCCTCCACCATCAAATGTCAAAGGAATTAAAAGCTTTCTAAGCCATGCAGGATTTTACACTCGATTCATCAAAAACCGCAAAGCCATTGAGTAATTTACTCAAAAAAGATAAGTCTTTTGATTTGATGAACAATGTTTAGAGGCCTTTGAAAGTCTTAAAGAACAACTAGTAACTGCACCGATAATCACAACTCCAAATTGGAATTACATTTTTTAATTAATGTGTGATGTTAGTGATTATCTTGTCGGTGCAGTACTAGGACAAAGAAAAGGAAAAAAAATTCATGCAATTCACTAGGATAACGAAGTCTTAAACGGGACACAAATTAATTACGCTACCACAGAAAAAGAATTGTAAGCCATAGAATTTGGGTTCGAATTTGGTTGAGTAGCGAATATTCTCTGGCACTGTAACAATTCACCTTACGAAGGACATTGGTTGAATTCGAATTTGGGTTAGGGTTTTCCAAATTTCAAAAGACCGAGGTGGGTTATAGAGACATCCACCCAAAATTATATTTTTACCTCACTTAACACATCCAAAATGATAACGTGCTGAAATTATAATTTTCACCCGTCAAAGATCAAAGACCGTACCCAAACCCTATCAAGTTTGCATGAAAACCGCAAAGACCGTCTCCGCTCAGTTTTCACACCTCCATTTATGTAATGGGCCAAACAAGATCTAAGAGAGTAACAAATAAGCACTATGAGGCATGAGCTTTCTCCTAGGGAATCACCAAATAACCATGAGAAGAAGATCTAAAGAGAGTGTCCTTTGTGCATGCTGAGTCATCTTTCTTTTCCATTTATTCTGATAACATAACATTCCCATGCACGCTGTTATATACTTGGTACGTTCCTATATTTATGTATATTTACGGAGTACAAGGTTATCCCTTACGTAGCCATCTATTAAAATGCACTGTTTTCTCTCTTATTCAACAAACCCTCACAATTTTGGTGCTTCAAGCAAACCAAACCCTTTTCTCACTCAAACAATGGCTATTCAGAAAGGACCCTCTTATTTGAGTGAGAGTAAAAGGTTTAGCAGTATCATTGACATGACAACTAGACTTTTTAGGGCACTCATGCCTTCTGTTTATATAGAGATAACAGGTTTTGCTGACAACTTTGTGGAGAAAAATCTCATTGTTATGAGATTGTTGTTAGTTTCCACGGTTTTCACTTTTCTCATCATTATACTACGTGCCATCTTAGAACACCCACCTATTCGTATAGTTAAAAGTATGGTTATGAATATGATTGTCATGCCATGTGCTGCGTGTGTTTTATCGGTGTTTATGGTCAGTTGTCACTACTGTAATTGTTTTCATCATTTCAATCATCGTTTACATGTTTGCTCGGTCTACGATGACTACTCAGCCAGAACTTACTACGAGTGATCGTACAAGTTTCAAGTATATCACTGACATGGTATTTAAGCTCTTTTATGTGCTCATTGTTTTTGTTGTTGTGGAGATGATAGGTTTTGCTGACAACATGGTGGAGAAACATCTCTTTCCTACGAGATTTTTGCTACTTCTTGCAGTTTTCACTTTTCGGTTCGCTATAATTCCAGACATATTAGAAAACCCACCTGTTCGTCTACTGCAAAGTATGGTTTTGATGGTCATGGCATGTGTCGTGTGTGCGCTAATGGTGCTTCTGATATCAACTATTGCTGCTGTAATTGTTTTCACCTTCTGGAGTGTTGGTATATTGATTGTTGTTGTGCAGAGGTGGACCCATATAGTTCAAGAGATGAAAGCAATAAGGATTGTTTTGGCAAATTAACAAGTTTTAGCTAATCAATCTTCAAGATCTTATGGATCGATATTACACAAGTTTCATTAGTGTTTTGTAGTTAATGTTAGTTTAAGGCAGCATTATTTGTAATTTCTTATTTTAATTGCTATGAATGAATTTATCCTTTAAATTCCTCTGCTATCTTTTATATGTAACAATTAGAGCTTGTGATGACTTGGTATTTTACTATGAATGTGACACGTGCTAACAGATTCACTTTATTTAAAATGTTTAATTAAAACTTGATTAAATTTTTTAAGAACTGCTATAATTAAGACCGGAATAACAAGTACTATTCCAAAGACTTGTAATAATGAGATTCAAAATTTAAGAAGAGCTTTTGTATGGGGAGATGTGGATGAAAAGAACGTGAAAAGGGAAACAATTATACAACCTAAAGAAATTGGAGGTTTGGGGTTGCGTTATCTCAGTGTTATGAAAATGAGGCGTGCCTTATGAAGTTGGGTTGGGAGCTGCGTTCGAGGAGCAACACGTTATGATTTAGAGTAATGGAAGGCAAATACGATAGAGCCAATATGGAAGATGATACAGCAGAAGCAAAAGCATCAAGCTCATCACTTTGGAAGACTTTGGTGAGAATGTGGCCTAACTATGCTCAATTTGATTAGATCCCATGATTTCTGATTTAGTGGATGAGATTCTCGCGGATCTGCAACATATGACTGTAGTGGAATTGGTTGATACAAGGGGAAATTGGAATAATTGAATGCTTGATTGACTGCGTAATGATACCAGAAAGAAGATTGACTCAATTCTGATAGTACATATGCTCTATTGAGTAACCATGATGCAATAGAAAGAAATGATATTCGGAAAAGAATTTGGAGACTGGAGGTGCTTGAAAGAGTTAGAAGTTTTGTGTGGATTGTCCTTCATGAGAAGTTGATGACTAACGAAAGGAAGAGTAAGATGCATTTAAGCATGTCATTATGTGCTTACTGCAGAGAAGAGGTCGAAACAACTCAACATGTGCTAAGAGATTACATAAATGTAGTGCCACATAGTATGAGTGAGACATGAATTTTTTTCATAGTAATCTCATAGAGTGGATTTATTTGGATGTGAAATGTAGTATTAAATGGGAGAGTAATATATATGCACCAGAAAGAGAAGCATCAAGAAAAAAATTCAGACTTGAGGATTATCGTATGACACATGCTGCAGGTTCTATAATTAGCTACAGACATAGCAGCAGATTCAGATTGTTTGGTATCTGCCAAAAGCGCGATATGGGTAAATTAGTCACTGGTGGGGCTAGCAGAGGCTGCGAACCAATCAATACATTGTACACCACAAACATATCAGCTACAAACCAAAATAAAAATCATCTGCATTAATTTAACACAGTTGGGAGGAGAGAACCAAGTATCATAGTTCTTGATAAAGCAATGTGACAGAAACAAACCAGTTGCAGACAATAAAATTTAGCACACCACACCACAAACAACATTAAACAAGAAAAAAAATAAAGAAAAAAAGAACAAGATGGCATGAAAATTTGGAGTGCATTAATAGAGTGAGTTGAACTCAAATCTGTTAAGTAGCAAGGTAAACGTATATTCCATTGATAGGTTCCTGACAGAACCTAACCCAGCTAAATTCATTTCTAATCTAAACTAAAAAGTAACTGAAATTTAGAACTGCCACTTGTTTATATACTGAAGCTAGCATTCCATGTGATTAGTACAAAATAAAAGGATCCACTTTCAACCAAACTTTAGTTACATTCTGAAAATTTACTTTTCTACCAAACCTTCTTCCAGCCGCCAGTTCTTTCATATAGTCCTGTCATAGAGGGAACTTGTGGAGAAACAGCATCTGAAGCACCGGCCAAGCGTAGAAACACACTAGCTCTTTTATACGTTGTACTGATTTCCCTTTGCTGTGTGGCATCTTTAATGCTTTCATATTGATATTGCTTATTTTTTCTTGACATGTTATGCACCAAGTCCTTTCTATTGGCGTCATTCTGATTCTTTGAAGCAATACCCTTCAAAGAAACACTCAAGCGAGAAAACACACTGGTTTTTTGTTTGGGCTCATCACAATACATACCCTTTAAGAGAAGGGAATTCAAATGATCACTTTCATCTTTGGACTGGAAGTTACTTACAGCATCAGAGGAAGAGTCACCTAACTTGTCAGATTCTTTATCACTCAGCAGAAATCGAGGAACAGGGATAGAAGAATCATCATTTCCAATAAGCATATCTAACTCTATCTGTTCCTCATCTGAACCATCGCTAGAATTACCAAGCTCCCCATCTTCAAGGTCAGAATGGTCACTTGAACACAAGGGTATAAAATCTTCATTACCATCCTCAAAAATATGGAAGTTTTCTTTCTTCTCTTGCAATGTAGGAAGCTCATGCAATTCATAGCTAGTAGCAGAGTGAGCCCAAGATGCAACTGATTGATTGAAGCCAGGGTGTTCAGGATCATAAGCATCAACATCCAAATGCATGCTTTCACCCTTTCCGAGAGACTCAGGAGACAGAGAAAGCTTTTCCGCCTCTTGCTCAGCAGTTACTGGAGTACCATGGTTCACGTTGAGCTTCCTTTTAGGAGGGTTGGTAACCCCCCCTTTCTTTAGCACATCTTCAATAATCTGAGAATCCCACTTCCTTGTTTTCCTTTTATTCCGATGAAGAGAGCGTGGAACTTCACATTTTCTTGAATTGAATAGCCTCACCAGACTTTGAACCTGACAGTCAAACAACCGGAATCATAAAACTATGTATCATGCAGGTTATTCACACAAGCTCCCGCATATGTTTCTAGATAAAGTAAATTGTGCAATAATGTCCAGCCAAAAGTTGAAAAGGAGCAGACCTGATCTTCAGACAAACCAAGGTTGAATTTGTACTTGGTAAAGTAATTATCTCGAATAGCATCACAAAACTCATTTTCGAAAAGAGGGTCGCAGCGCAAGATTCGGGTGAATTTAACCTGGTCAAAACCA
>Ga0099826_10003759_pt1 | contig 10433 bp, 6 predicted proteins | sample Mtrugardesep15_FD_76830 | JGI IMG/M metagenome (GOLD analysis project Ga0099826, IMG submission 76830) | Root nodule microbial communities of legume samples collected from California, USA - M. trunc garden sep15 | ecosystem: Host-associated > Plants > Roots > Nodule | place: USA: California...
AGATTTTTAGAACCAAATTGACTTTATTGTATGTTTTCTTTTGTTTTATAGTTTCTCTTGTTTTATGATTTTTTTTTTATTGTTCCATTATCCTTTTTGTGTTTTGATTTATGAATGTCTCATGAGATTTGGGTGTTATATTTAATTTTATATTAAATATAAGTTTTTTTTTTTAGAAATATATAAGTTTGTTTATACTATATACCATTATTCATATAATTTGTTCAAAAAATAATCAAATATCGGTTACCGCTATTTGTCATAGCGCTATATGTTATCTCGCTATTTCACTTTTGGGGTTAACCACTACACACCGCTATCCAAGATTGACCAGAATGATTGTACTTTAGTAGTTTGATATCTTGCTAGTGTATATGCAAAGTCGCCACTTAGAAGAGGTAGTCATTAAAAGTATAAAGTATTAATCATTTATTTATAGAGTAAAAAAAGTCTAGGAGAGTTAGGTTTCGAGGGTTTACTGGCGAAGGAAAGCTTCAAAGTAAATACAAAGATTACAAATGTAGTTGCATATTATCCTATAATGAGATCCTCACATCCGCAACAAAATCTAAATCAACATAGTTGTTGGATATGAAGTTAATCATTACCAACTTTACCAACCTATATTGGCAGCTTGAGTCCTTTTTGACTTGTTTTCTTATGCATAGCACATATAATTGACATGATTTTGAATACTCTTAAAAAGGTGAGTGCTAGCAACATATTTTTGACACAATTTCTAACACACTTTTTTCAATTGGTTAAAATTTATATGGATCTCACCAAAATATGTGGGTTTCATGTAAATTTGGCGGGACTAGTGAATTTTAACCAATAAATGAGTGCGTTGCTAGCATTATTCCACCGTTATAAGATAAGGCGACTGTGGGATTGTTTATATATTAATAGCTATCAAGGATATGTATGAGTGAGCTTTAACTATGTGAGAATGCAAGATGAGGTTACCGACGATTTTTTCCATAACAACAGGATTGCACCAAGGGTCAACATTAAGTCCTTATCTTTTTGCTTTAGTTTTGGATGTACTTACGAAGCACATCTAAGAATTAGCATTGAGATGCATGTTTTTTGCAAATGATGTGGTCCTTGGATAGTCGAGGGAGAAATTGTGTGGGAGATTAGAGACAGACTTTATAAATGTATGGCTTCCGTCTGAGTTGAAGCAAGATAGAGCATATAAAATGTAATTTAAGCGAAAGGCAAAGTGGTCCTGCCTTAGGGGTGAAAGTTGGAGATTATATCATACTAATAGGTACACGGTTAAAATATATTGGGTCCATAGTAAAATATATTGGGTTCATCGTATTTAAGTTGAGTGGTTGAAATAGAGAAGAGTTTCAAGTGTTTTATGTGATATGATAGTACCACTCGAGTTGAAGGGAAAATTCTATTGGCCAACTGTTAGACCAACGACGTTGTATGAAATAAAATGTTGAGTGGTTAAGGACCAACACAAGAATATAGTAAGCTTTGCGGAAATGATGATGTTGTGTTGGATGTGTGGTAAGATTAGACGTAATAAGATTAAAATTGACAATATTACACAGAGAGTTGATGTAACACCTATAATAGAAGACATTGTGGTAAATAGACTTAGGTGATTTGGGCATTGTGTTGGATGTGTGGTAAGATTAGATGTAATAAGATTAAAAATGACAATATTACAGAGAGAGTTAATGTAACACCTATAATAGAAGACATTGTGGTAAATAGACTTAGGTGATTTGGGCTTGTAGAGAGAAGACATGTAGATTTTGTAATAATAAGAGTAGATTGAGGATGGTTAGATTACAAGAGATAGAAGAAGATCCAAAAAAAACTATAAGAGAAACCATTGAAAATGATGCAGAGATTAATGAGTTAGATCTAAATATGGTTCATAGTAGGACGTAACTTGATCAATGTAGCCGACTCTACTTAGTGGAATAAGATTTTATTGTTCTAGTACTCCTCTATATATATTTCTACTTTGTATTTATGATAATGGAAAAGACGTCAATAGGCAATAAGAATGATAAATTAAATATATATTTTTTCTTTTGGGTCTTTCTAACAAGTGCTCTTAGGACACTTTTTTTTTTTATGGAAATAATTGTTTTTTAACAATTGCTAACATCGATAGTTTTTTTGAATTCATAAATAGAAACAATTGATAACTTTCATTTAGAAAAAGTAGTTTTTTTATGTTCAATACCATGAATACACAAATCTCAAGATAAAAGTTCTATTTTAACTTCTTATCGAGTCTCCTTAGGGCATTTGTTAGCATTTGCTTATTTTTTTTAAGTATTGATACAATAAATAGTTATTCATTTTCTTTTAATAATTACATTTTTTTAATAAGTATGTTTAAACCTTAAACAATATTGGAGGTATTTTGATTTATCGTTGGTTATAATTAATGATTTTCAATATGTTCTCATAAAAAAGATTTAAAATAGCTTATTTATCTCACTCTTTATATTCAATAATAAAACTTAATCAAAAAAATCATTAATTTTTGTGTTAAGTTATTTTAAAAAGTTTAAATTGATTTTGCTCCCGTATTGTGTGAAAATAAATAAACTATATTGCTCCCATAGACATTTGTTTTTTTTTATTTGTCAAAACTATGCTGAAATTGTTCTATTTGCATTGTTTATGAGTAAAAAATCACTTTTTTTTCCTTTGTTTTTTATATCAAAATACTTCAAATCGTTACCAATCTTGTTTCCAATTTGTTTAGGATTCGATATTCCAACGACGTTGTATTTCAAGAGTTATAAGGCAAGTTATATCCATTTTTAAATGAAGACTCTATTTGATAATGACGAAGAAACAGAAGCGGAAGGAATTGGATGAAACCGTGAAACAATTGGAAGAAGAAAGGTAAAGATGGTTTTGTCTAGTCGGTTGATAGCTTGATTTTCGCTCCTTGGTCACGGGATCAATAATTTGCTGCCATCAAATTATGTTTTGATTTTTATTTGCGAAACGGATGAAAACTAGTAAATTGGCACTGGTTAGTTTCAAACCGCTACCCCATAGCAAATGGTCTCAAGTGCTAATCGCCATGCCAAATTGTTTCATCTGATTGTTTTACATGTATCGTTGGATTCAAAAAACTATTTCGGTAGATGTTTCAATTCGTCAAATGATATGAGTTTCCTTATAAATGATGAAAACTTTATTCTATAAACTATCTTTAATCGGTACACATGTCGTGGGTATGCAATCTATGTTAAGGATTTCAAAGTATCCTGAATATGATCCATCAATTTTCTCACCTGCATGCGGCTTACATAAATTGGTGAGGCCAAAAACTTGGTGTCTCCCAAAACACCGAGTATTTTAAAGTTGGAAAGATTAAGTGCAAGTATACATTATCTAAGTTATAGTATAAAAAGATATATATCCCATAGAGATTGGGGAGCTATAATTTCCTATAGCTTTCCGGTAGCAAACTTGTTTGCAAGAAAATAAAATATTGGGAACACACCTAATTTTATTTGTGTAACATTCATCATATCTATCTTGTACAAGTTATTTGCGAGATACTCTTGAGATTTATTTCGATATCATCAATTATTCCTTTTGCCCAAGTCATCCACCACAATCTTTTGTTAGTTAAAGCCTTTTCAAACAACACACAACAAAATTGTAAAAACACTTCAGCTAGGATTGAAATCGTCAATTCATTTGTCATGTAATTCAAAAGGCTATATCATGTTGACGGTGGTGATACTGATATGAAGTTTTCGTTTTTTGACGGAGAACCAAGAGGAGAAAGGCCTTATGAAAGAAACGTTGTATACATATCCATAGCTTATCATCATATTCATCTTGTACAAGTTATTTGTGAGCTATTATTGAGGTTTATGTCGATATCATGAATTTTTACCTCTGTCCAAGTCATCCACCACAATCTTTTGTTAGTTAAAGCCTTTTTCAAACAACACAAGACAACAAAATTGAAGAAACACTTTAGCTATGATTGAAATCGACGATTCATTTGTCATGTAATTCAAAAGGTTGTATCTTGTTAACAATGGTGATACCGATCTAAAGTTTTTGTTTTCCGACAGACCAAGAGGTGAAAAGCCTTATGGAAGAAACGTCGTATACATATCCATATCTTATCGAAAGTGGTAAACATAAATTCGTCATCGATGATGTGCAACAAGAATCAACAAGAACACAAGTTATCTCCCCAATCTTGATGGTGAATCCATCAATGTTTAGTTTGATTGAAGTGATTGAAACTGAATTGATTGTGTTTCTGAAGAAAACAATTTGATCTTTAAAGCTTATTTGTGCAATTGAAAATTTCATCACCATCAAACTCCTCTTCATCTTTTTCTAGTATGAAAGAGGAAAGATAATCTTCATAGATGGGATATCACACTAATACCATATTATGAATCAGAGAATATCTTGGTTCTAGGTCTAATAAAATGGAAGGATAGATAAAATACTTCTCTTGAAGAGTCGTTGTAATTGATAAAACATATGAAATGATACAATGGGTGTTCCTATTTATACAACTAGTTAGTGTAACTTACTTCCCAACCAAAGTTACTAATCTAACTAACTAACTATACTATATTGAATCAATAAAGACGGAGGAAAAAAAACATTTGAATGATTTAACGACGAGTGTTAGAAACATACTCCTTACCATGTTTTTTTTTATTACATTATTTGATTGGTTAAAATGTATATGAAACCCTTCAAATTACGTGGATTTCATATAATTTAGTGGAACTCATATGAATTATAATCAATAAAAAAAAGTGTGTGAAAAAATATGTTAAAGAATATGTTGCTAACATTATTCATAACTTACAATAACATGAATATTTTTTACATATCCATCACTTGTGCTAGACACCGGAAGTGGATGGTGATTGTCTAAATAGAAAAGTGGTGGTTTTTAATTTTAACATAATAACAAATTGTGTTAAGTTGAAATTGAAGGATAAAAAACTTTAGTGGAGGTTAATGTCCACTACTGATTTAGAGGACTGTATCTCTCCTAAAATGGTGATTTCTTACCCTCATAGTAAATTTAAAGAGAAAATACCAATTTTTTTGTGGTGACTTCAAACATTACTTGTAATACCACCATCCATATTCCTCCAAATTATGTAATGCAAAACCATTCTCAAACATGTTAGATATATAATCTGAAACATGCGTAGACTTTGTTAAAACTTGAGCTTTAGAGAGTTTGACATGGTTCATATTATTTAATTCGAACCCTCTCTAAAACACAAGAAATTGAAGAAAGAAAACAGTCATTAAATCAAATTCAACGAGGACAAAAACAACAATAACATACGTTAAACATAACAATTCAACAACACAATTACAACAATAAACTTTCAACAACATAATTTAAAAATGTAAAACAACATAATAAAACACAAACTTGATTATAGATTAGTCAAACTTAATTCTTCATCTGGTCTGTCCATGCAACCCCTGAATTCTTCGTAGATTCTGGGCTAAACTAAACTTTTCATAATATTTCGGTAAGATATGATCAAGGAAGCGACTAACTCGATCGGTCCCTTCGAACTATGCTGACCAAATATAGAGAACATGATTCTCACGTTGTTCGAGTCTATTGACAAACGACGATACTCAACATTGTTCACCCTTATTATGTCTGTGGTTTAGATGATCGTTGATTTGGTTCAGCTGATCCTTCAAGCCATGTAGTGTGACATTAATGTCTACCATAAACATATTAGGTTTTTCGACGTTGTAGTACACTACAACTAGCTGGGTGTTTATATCTAAAGTATAAGTGTTCTGGCTTTGTGGTGTAGTTTGCAAATGAATTAAATATGTCAATTTATAAAAGTTTTTATGCGTCGTGAATCACATAAACTATTAGTGTAATGTGGACCACAGAAAAATTATGCACTTGACGGAATCAGATCATATAATTTGGATTATACTCAGTCCTCCAAAGTACAATTTTTTACACAGTCTGAGGACATTTCAGATTATATAATATGAAATAATAAAGTATATTCTATATTTTGAAGTCGTCCAAAATGTAAACAGTGGCTTGGTCAATGAATATGGCTAGATACATACATGCTTTATGTGTTTTAGATTAGATCATTATTGTTGACCACGTGTTTCAACCCTCCATTGACCACCGTTACATTCTATGTTTGCATTTTGCCTATAAATATTCACTCATTCTCCACAATTTGTCATTTCAACTCACATTCTCTCATTTACTTTCTTTCTTTTGTCATGATATCACTCTTGGCCTTTTATACACATAGTACACAAAGATCTTCGTAGCAGTAGTTTTGGGCTTAGTATGAATTGTCAGAGTGGGATATGCCACTTCAATTTGTACTTCATATCCTTCTAAATCTCAAATTGTTTTGAAATAAACCACTCATATTATAAAATATGAAACCACTCATATTATAAAATCTAAAAGTACGCTTGAGAAATGGTCGATTTTCAGGTTATAAAATTTGAACGGAGGGTAAAATGGTTGATTTAAAGGACGCGTGAGAAATTGGTAGGATGAACAAAAAATCTCATTCTAAAATTTTACTCAACATTCTTTAGTTTTATTTGTTATTGGTCTTGCTTTGTAGGCCCATTAGGTTCACTACAAAAGGAAATTTGCTCTTCTCACAACACATATTGTTCACTCCCAACTAAAAAGACAAAATTATCCCTGCATGAGTTAAGTCACGCTCGATATTTTCAGCGTGAGGTAACTCACGCATGTTATAGCCCAGTGTGAGTTAACTCACGATGTGTGTTGTTATAGAACAGCAAAGTCAGAAACACAAACCATTTAGTTTCAAAACATCAACATATGACTTTTTTTTCCCATTTTTTGCAATTTTCACCAAACTCAACCAAATAAACATCAAATTCTACTTCCATCAGAAGTAATTGTTCCTTATCCTTTTTCATTGAATTTTTTTGGTTTAAATGTTAAAAAAAAATTGGATGAAATTGTGAAGTTTTAGAATTTAGAGTTGATTTGCAATGTTTGATTTTTTTATCGTTAATGATGAATTAAGTTATAAATTGTTGTTTAGAGGTTGATTATAGTAGGTTTGATTGGAATGTGGTAAGTCAGAGTTAGGAATTGTTAGAAATTTTGTTGAACTCTAGGTGTCTGATAAAATGGATCAATGAAAATTTGTTTGTTTTTTCCATTGTTAATGATGAAATTATTTAGAAATTGGTTTGTAAATGTTGATTATAGTGAGTTTGAGTGCAATGTAGTAGTTTAGTGATTGAAATGACATTGCCGAAATGTAACTATTGTTGTTGAATAGTTAGAAATGACACAATGTCCCTATGGAAAAGCCTCATTGATTTTTTGCTTTAAAAAGTGTTGTGTAGATATGTCTCAGAGGCTCAGAAGAAGGTGACTAAACTGCGGGGTGGGTATGTCAGCATAACTCACCGAAGGAGTATTATGAAAGACTATTGAGTATGTATAATCAGTTGGAGGAGCCTGCTAATGACGAGGAAGGGGAGGATCATGGTCTTGCTAGGAACACCTGCATTAAAGTGTTTTTGTTGCTTTTGGTTGGCTACACAGTTTTCGCCAACAAGAATAGCAAAAGCATTCATTTGATATGGCTGACGACATTTCAGTACTTGGACACGTTGGGTGAGTGGTCTTGGGGCGGGATGACACTTTTTTTCTCTACTCTCAACTTTCTCTTACCTCAGGCGCGAAGATTAACGGTGTTGGTGGTTACATGACCTTACTTGAGGTAATATTTTTTTCCTTTTTTTAGGGGATCATAAATGTATATTTGTTTTTGTGATACTTGTGTTGATATTATTGTGTCTCTTTGTGTTTGTAGGGATGAGTTTTGGAGCACTTTCGGAAGCTCATTCTGAGGAGGCTTTGTTCGGACTACAAGCGTGCTGACCCGCTTAAGGCTAGATGGAAACCCCCAGGGGCTATTATGATAATGGACACTACAGAGGCCTGGTGAATGCTGATGTCATCTGGAGGCCGTACGAGGATAGGCGAGACATCACACCTTTTCAGGACATTTGCTGAAACTCCCGTTAGATCATGGCCGACAAAAACATGATGTCATCACTTGCCGGAGCGGGTTCTCAAGAAGTACAACTATATCCAGACCATTCTCAGATCTCCTACGACAATTGGGGCTCTTGAGCCAGAGGATGTGGGTGTTATCTTTCAGGATTTCATGGTTCATGTCCTTACCCAGGCAGAGAGGGGTCGGCTGGTTCCGCAGGAAAAACTGTGGAGGTATGTGAAGGGGCACATCAAACGGTTTTACCGTGTATCCATCCTATGTTCAGCAAGCATGCGCCAGTTGCTTAGTACACAGTTCATGTCCCTCCTTACGTGGAGGTTATTGTTGAGCAGTAGTGGGTAAGACAGGTTCCCGACCCACTCCAAATCATTGATAACACCATGCGCATAGTGGATAGTGATGTGTCGTATTGTCTTTATCGGCATTATGGAGGGCATCTAGTCAGAGTATTGTCTTTATCAGCATTATGGAGGGCATCTGGTCTGAGTATAGCATGATGCAAGAGGAGCCGGTTCCACGGAGGGGGACTATGAGCCATAATGCACGGGAGTATGGTCTTATTTTATGACATTTGTATATTTGTAGTTATTTTATGACATTTTGCCTGATATGGATATAATATATTTACACTTGCGCTTTTGCGTTTTTTTATGATATTTTGCGTAATTTTTGGTTTAATTATGCGTATTTTAATTATGAATGATTGAATGAATGATGAAAACATGGATGAAAATGAATGAATTTATGTATTGAAGTATGAATGAATGAAGGAAATTAGGGAAAAAAAGCCAAAATAGTTGTTCTGGTATTGGACACAGGCCCCACATGACTTAACTCATGATGGCTTACAACCTACGTGAGTTAAGTCGCGTTGACGCGTAATGAGCGTGAGTTAAGTAAAGCTGGATGTCGATGTGACTTAAGTCACATTAGATTTAACACTTACGTGAATTAAGTCATGTGGGGGTATTTTCGTCAATTTGTATAAGGGTGAGCAATTTTTGATATGAGAAGAGCAATTTTCCTACAAAAAGTACTCTTTATTTTACCTAACTCATGTCCTCTTTGTTCTTACCTAACTCATGTCTTCTTTGTGAACCAATGCTACATCCTTCCTTTATCTTTTTCATTTGTCATGGGCGCTTATCCTTGATCTGGGTTAGTCATCTTTCTTCCTTCTTCTTTCGGTTGTATTCCTTCTTTCTTTATGGCAAGATTTTTTGTTATTTTTCCTTTTGCTGTGTTTTCTCTATTATGTATATTGCTTCTTTTTTTTTTTGGTGAATGACCTTGTATATTGTTGAGTTTTCTTCCTATATATTGAAGAATGTAAAAAGACAAACTTACTCGTAATTTTTTCAATTATTATAATGAAGTCTCTTTTTACTTTTCATTTACAAATAGTTTAGAACCCTTTCATCCACTCCGAATCATTATAAGAATGTTATTTACAAATAGATAGACATAACAAATAGTACCATTAAATGAGTCTCACCACCATTAAATATTTATATTTTCTTTTATAAATAATTTTGTGTTTTCATCTCTTTAAATAGAAGAAATGGAAATGATCCTAAATATGGGGTTTAGTATGGGAAAGGGAAGTTTTTTCCCATGATGGGAAAGTTGCAAAAACAACTATAGATTTAGTTGTATTTTAATTGGATGGCTGAGATTGAACACTTGGTAATTGTTACAACTTGTTGTTGATCATTGTGTAAGAAAAAATCCAACCCCATCAATTAATTAAATAATAATTTAGCATTTATTTGTTGTATTTTTTATTTTTTTTTATCAATTTGGTTTGGAATAATAATTAATCTATGGAATTTAATTAAATAATAAATAATAATGTTGCCACACGATATTATTAATTAAATAATAATGTTTTTTATTAATTAAATAATAACGTTTGATTTTATTTTTTTTTTACAAACGTGGGATATAAATTTTAATCCATGGAATAATGTTGCCACACGATATTATTAAGTGACAATTTTAAATTTAATATATTGAATAATAATTATGAATGGCATCTAAAAATAATAATAATTTGATTAAATATTAAAAGGGGTTGTTTTCCTGCATCAGAAGAAGGAGGAACAAGAACGACGTAACATAGCCAAAATTTCATCAATGTCAACTTCACTTTCCAATTTCAATTTTAGAACAATTTCAATTTCAAATTTAGAACAATTTTAGAACAACAACTTCACTTTCCAGAACAATTTCATAACAACAACTTCACTTTCCAATTCCAAAGCTTTTACCTTTTCTAATCTCAAATTCCCTTCAACCCTTTTCAATTCATCCAAAAGGGTGTCACAAGATTCACTTCTTTTAGCTATTCTTCTC
>Ga0099826_10003761_pt1 | contig 10433 bp, 3 predicted proteins | sample Mtrugardesep15_FD_76830 | JGI IMG/M metagenome (GOLD analysis project Ga0099826, IMG submission 76830) | Root nodule microbial communities of legume samples collected from California, USA - M. trunc garden sep15 | ecosystem: Host-associated > Plants > Roots > Nodule | place: USA: California...
ATAGGATATATGGCGCCAGAAGTATTTAGCAGAGCATTTGGTGGTGTTTCTTACAAATCTGATATATATAGCTATGGCATGTTGATTCTTGAAATGATCGGAGGAAAAAACAACTATGACACTGGAGCGTCGTGTACTTCTGAAATGTATTTTCCAGATTGGATTTATAAGGATCTTGAGCAAGGGAATAATAACCTTTTTAATTGTTTGACAATCTCAGAGGAAGACAATGATATGGTTAGAAAGATTACGTTGGTGAGTCTATGGTGCATTCAAACAAATCCATCCGACAGACCACCGATGGATAAAGTAATAGAAATGTTGCAAGGACCACTTTCGTCAATGTCATATCCTCCAAATCCCGTCTTATTTTCTTCTGAAAGGCCACCACTACAACTGCCGCATATATCTTCATCCGATTGGTATGGCACAAATTCAACTACTGTATCAAATTAATTGCTCTATCTTTAAATTTAATTGTTACTTCAATAATGGTTCTGGCATACAGCTTTGTAATCGTTGTTTTGAGCTTCAAAATCAAAACCAATTTTATATAATAATTTTTTCAATGATGTTAAAGATCTTACATCTCATGAAAACAGCATGCATATCCTCACTGCTTTTTAGTAAGATTTGCAATGTCCATATTATCCAGCAACAACTTGCTTGAAAATTTGTTGAGGGTTAGCTTCTTCTCAAGAAAGAAGCCATGAGTAATAAAACGTTATTATTAGTGTTTTCTTTTTGTGTGCAGTGGTGGCATTGAGATTAATTTCAAATTTTAACAGTAAGAATTCAATTATAGTTGCACCTGTAAGTGACTTCAATTATGCAATCAATGAGAATTTAGTCCATTGTTTTCTTAGGAGGCGTTCTTATTTCTCCTGTAATTAAGAGACTATACCAATTAGTCAAATGGTAGTTAATTATGTTGATATTTACTACCATTAAATTTCCTAGCACACTCATGGTAGCAAATCTTATATTTTCTTGTAGTGTTATAACATAGTTCACACCCCTTCTAGATTCCTTCCCCTTCTCAATTTAGTCCCCTAAATGATTCAACTATTTGTAGAAATCAAAACACTAGAAATTTCTAGCACTTAATGCACGATTGTTTACATGTTAACCTAGAACATAAGAAAGCATCACAAACTAGTATTTCTGCATCAACCTCTTTTTCCTCACATGTTTGTTTCGTTATTGAATATTAAGGAGTACTTAGAATATGAAATGAAAATAGGCTGCACAATGATAATCAAATAAAAATTAATTAACTTCGTCCATGCAATAAATACATTGAGTATATTGTAGCAAAATATTCAACTTGAAATGAACTATAAGAGTGTGTTACGAAATGGGAAGAGGAAATTTGAATTCCAAGCGGATTTGAAATTCAATGGAATTCAAATGCTTCATTTAAAATCCTTTCATTTACAATTTTTTTTGTCTGGATCAAGCAATTGAATGCCTTAACAAATTGACAACTCTAAGTAGTGAGAATGGAGTACAATAATGAGAAGCACAGTATTCTTTGACTTTTTTTAAAACACCTTACATCATTTTGAATGATATCAAATCTTTTTGAAGACTCTAGTGGACCCAAATTGATGTATTTTTTCTATATTATGAACCAAATACATCAAATTTTATTGATGTAAAATAAAAACACCTGTTTCTATGACACAATGGCTTGTCACAATTAAACTCATTTTATATGCTTCATTCTGTGAGAGTTTAACTCATCTATTCTTTCATCCAATAAACCGTTACTATGGGTGGGCGAAAGAGGAGTGAAATGAATGTGAGAGCCATCTTTAGGAGAGTTGAGGAAGTAGTTCACACGAGAATGACCAAGGTGCAGAAAACAGTTCTCAAAAATGAAGTTACTGTGTGTATCTGAATTCGTTATTAACTTTAGTTAGTTTCATTCTTTTTAGATGTTTTAGTTAGGGTTTCTCTTGTATAAATTAGTCTTGGTCATTTTTCCCAATTCATAATTTGTGATATTGCATCTGATTAATTTTGAATAAATTGAGCCGTCTCCAGAAAATTTGAGATTTAAGACTTGATTTTGTGACTTTACGCATATTTGGATTCACGAGTTTGGTAGAATCACGATGTGAAATCACAGTGCTGACATGATTTTGTCCAAGTCATTATGATTTCATACATGCACTTTCAATTGTAATTTCAGTATTTCAATGGAAAAACAAAAAAGAGGAAAACTTTGAATAAAGGTCTATTACTTTTACGGTTGAAGTTGATGAAAGAATGATGTTTATGGAGGCTTAAAAAATGGGAACTTGATTCCTTTGTATCAGTGTATATTCTCTGATTTAAGTGTATGGATATGGTCATTATACGTCAAAGACTCTTCCTCAACATAATCGTTTGAAACAAAGAATCATATTCAACTTCATAATTAATTAATATTCATTGAATGAGTTAAGAAACCCATGACCAAGTATCAAAGTTCCTTCCTCAACGTAATTATTTGAAACATAAAATGAATCACATTTGAAAACTATGAATTAGACGATACTTCGAGTAACTTTTAAGTTCAACGGCAATATTCAAACATTGGCTACTTACATTTAACTTATTTTTAATTAAAGTCAAATATAAAATCAATTCACTCAAAAACAATTTTACTACGACAAACCAGACACACATTTTTTTTTTCACATGAAGGTAAATCAATTAGGTGAGACAATAATAGTGACATAGCATTGTAATGTGTGGCACGTACTAGGTCTAGCATGTGTATCTTGTACAATATGTCCCTACTTGCCTAAGTTTTTGTACCATAATATTTGTTACTTCACTTTTTGTTTTTGATTGCGAGAAATGCATGCATAAGTAAATGTACAACACAATAATGACATGACAAAGCTCACAGTACAATAATTTTGCTATTTCAATTTTTGCCCATGCTTGTATAAGTCCCTAAGTGCACCGTACAAGAACGTGTGGTTATTTTTTATAATGTATATTTTTTGACAAGTATAATGTCTTGTTTTTTATTATACCAAAAAAATATATTGTTTTTTACATTTTTTTTATATAAGCTAAAATTTATTTATTTAAAAAAAAGTTTAGGAGACATAAACTTAACTCACTAAAAACCAAAAATAATAATATTGTAATGTTAACCTGCTTCACATCCTAATCACTTTGTTTTTGGTAAAAATAGTAAAATAAAAACTCACGTTGCTACTTGCTAGGTCACAGTGATTTGTCACAATTAAACTCATTTTATATGCTAGTTTAACTCATCTATTCTTTCATCAAACTTCGAACTTTTTTTTAGCTATTTTATTAAACACAATCTAAACTAGATTTTTTTGAGACCTCAAACTCTTATTATATATAAATATATATACATACACAAGGATATTTAGTAATTTATTAATTTATTATTGGATATGGTACATGTGGGCACGAGTATCATCAAATTTATGTCTATATCTAAAAAATAATGGGTAGTCAAATACCCATTTAGTATACTTGTGGATACCCGTTTAGCTACCTGTCTCGTGCTTGTGACGGATTTTACCTGCAGACATGGTTATTTTTGTCACACCTAATTTTAAGTCATTTTTTGACCTAGAATTACCCATGTGCCTCATTTTCACATTTCTTTCAATCTAAATAAGTGATTTCCACATATATCAAGTTTTTTAAGTGTTTTTTCTTCGTGATTCCGTCATATGAGTGGGGCGTTGTGTTGTTCATCGTCTTGTGCGGCGTTTGATTTCGCGTCTTGTTGCGATGTTCGTTTGGTTCCTATTGAAAAATAACTTCAGTCAGTCACAGATTCAATCAATGATTTGGACGTCAACGTTGCAAATTCGGAAGCATGAATATTCTGGTGATTTAGATTTTATCATATTAATTTTAGTTATTTTGCCGTTGTATGCTATTAACTTGGGTGTTGTGAGTTTGTTCGCACATTCACCCTTTACGTTTTTAGCGATGTTATCATGTTATTATATCTGATGTATTCTATAAATTTAAATGAATGAATATCGTTTTGCTTTTGTTAGAAAAAATATATTTTATTTTTCCTCTAAAATACATATTTTCTTTCATTGCTTATCTTTATTTTGTTCATAATTTATTTTTATATTAGTGATCATTGTAATATATCTTAACATTTCTTTTCTTGTAAGGGTTTTTGTAAAGGTTTTCGTGTAAGTGGTTTTTTATAAAGTTTATATTCCAGTTAGTTTGTCAAAAAATTATTTATAACTTAGCTCATTAATTAGAAAAGTCACAATTATGACAAGGTTCTTTAGTCTTTGTTATAAAAAAAAAAATCAAAATATGTCATATATATGTAGAGAGAGACAGAGGCAAAAGCATACAAAATTTTGTAGAAACCGCCTAAATTCATAGATTCTTATTTAATTATTAATTTTATGATAATGCATAAAAGTAGCCACAAATTCTACACTTTAGTTACAAATCAGAGGGAAAGCATAGTAAAAATGCTTCATTGCACTTTTGGTTTTATTTTATCACTTTAATAAAAGTGGTGTACCATTTTTAAAATTGAACTTCTTTTATTCTTCAAATAGCTCAAAAAATACTATTAAGTCATATATATATATATATATATATATATATATAGAACTATGCATAAATTCAAGAGCGCTGCCATCCTCATAATAGTGCAGTTGTCGAGGATCTTAATCCAAATTCTTACTACTGATCAATGTGGTTGGTGGTGCCATTCATCAAACATTTTATAATTGCAGAAGTGAATGACATATTGGTGGTGCTATAACCTCCATCCAAAACAAAGTTGACTCCATTCACAAATTTTGAAGCATCACTGCTCAAATAAAGTGCTGCCTCAGCTATATCCTCAACTTCAAGAATAGCCTCTTTCAACACACCAATTGAGGACAAAACTTTCTCCATTTCACTCTTGTTCATATTCAATGCATTGGTTAGAATTGGAGTAGGAATAGCTCCTGGTGAGATACAATTCACTTTAATCCCATATTGTCCTAATTCTACACACAAATTCTTCATAAGTCCCACTGATGCATGCTTTGAAGAAGAATAAGCATGTGTTGTTTCACCGGCAGTTTTTGTAGCAACACTTGCAGTAAAAAGAATAACACCTTTTTTGTTTGGGATCATTACCCTAGCAGCATGCTTAGCACCCAAGAAAGCTCCATAAACATTAACATCAAATACCCTTTTGAAAGCTTCACTATCATAATTCAATATTTCTCTATTTTTGTCATCAAAGATACCAGCATTGTTAAACATGATGTCAAGCTTACCATAATTCGAAACTGCGGTATCAACCACATTTTTTATGTCTGATTCAATAGTTACATTGCAGTGAACATAGAGAATGTTCTTTGTGCCAAGTTCATTGCAAAGGGATTGACCTAATTCATCTTGAATATCTGCAATGACAACTTTAGCACCATGTTGAACGAATAGTTTAGCAGTAGCAGCACCAATTCCACTGGCACCTCCTGTGATTATTGCTACTTTATCTTCAAGCCTGCACAAAGAGAGATTTCAGATTTTATTCGTAAAAATATACTATATATAGTTGAAAGAATTCAATAGTACTCTACTCCACAATATAGTTACCTTTTGCCAATTGAAGCCATGGAAGATGATTTTTCCCAACTATTGGAAGATGATTCTTGTAGTGTCCACTAGAGTTTGAATGCTTTTTATAGTAGCAGATTTATATTTTTATATTTTAAATTCATATTCATTAATTAATAGTTACGGATACTATTAATTAGAACAACCAATAATAACATGAAATCTACCGACCAAACCGTTCCAACTACTAATCTGTATTAATTAGCTAACCTTAGATTCAAAAGGTTTTGTGCTTAGATTCAATTGTGGAATTAGGTGAGCTACTAACCATAAACAAATTCCCCGTGCATGTCCTGCAGCGTTGCATATTTATTGAACATTCACTGATGTAACATATGTAATATTTGGTTTGAAAATATTACCAAAACCCTTCTCAAACGTTGTGTGAATTGTGATAGATAGGACGGCACGGTCCACAAATTTTTATTTGATTTTGACAAAATGGATATTATATATGGACGACATTATATACGAATATAATCATGAACTTAAGAACTAGCATAAAATAATGACGCCCTAACTAATATATGAACAATATTATTTGTTTGTCTCTTAATGAAACTTAGCTTAAAGTTGTGATGATTTATAAGTGAAGCTTTACAAGTGTTCAGAATCACGTCGAACATGGATTTGGTGTTGAAGTTGCTAGAGATGTCAACTTGTTTCAAATCAATTTCGATAGACACCGAAGGAAACCACAAAGTATCGAGCCACTTTATCGCTTCTTTTAGACCTCTTGTTTCAACTTCTTTAGGCTTTGAGAGACCTTTGTACCAAGTTGTCTTCGCTCCAATGAACTCCCCTCGACTCCCTCTTAGAGACATATTGACCGCATAACATCCTTGATCCTTAAATATTGTCGTATCCAATTAGACCATTCTTTCTCATATTTTCAACTGCTTTGTTTCTTCACCCAATAAAAGAGAAAAAATTGTTCTGACAACTAATTAATAACATTTTCCATTTAAAAAATAAAAACATTTAGATATGTGTATTGCTTCATATTCCCTTTCATTCATACAATTTCATTTCACTAACATTCCCACATTGGATGACTAATGAGATATATGAACACATGTTTATAAGTGAGGCATTCCCTAAATCACAAATTGAATTTATAAGAATTGAGTTAGACTCAATCCAAATTCTAATATGTTATTATAGTTTTTTCAAAATTCGTTAGACTAGTACTATCAAGTAGGTCATGCTCTATATGTACAGAGTTGCGTGAAGACGTGTTCAGTTATAAAACCGCTTATTTAGTTTATTGAGTTGGATTGTAATTCCAACCCAAAGTTGTTTATTAGTTGGCTAATTCAAAGTATACCCTTTTTTGTAAATTAATTCAAACTTCAAAGGATACCTTAATGTTATCTATCTCTTTTGAGTTTGGCTCTTGTGTAGGCTCGAAATCCCTTTAAACATGTTTTTCATTTAGGGTACTTAATTAATTTTGTTCAATATCCCTTATCATTTTCTCCATTTGCAAGTTAAAAGTTGAAAACATATTTTCAGTTCCAATTAATTTGTTTGGTAAATATGTTTCAAGTGAGGGATCACAACAAATGGAGGCGACAATGTGTACAACAAGAAACTAGGTCACTCAATGGAGGACTTAACGTAATTGATCTATATTGCAATTTACAATGACTAATTTGGCTATTGCGATTTTACTAATAGGTGTTGTCAATATGTTGTCAATGGTACTGATAGGTGTTGTCAATGGCACATAAGAATGGCTTCAACAATGGAATAAGTTTTTTTTTTTTTTACCTTAACAAAGAAAACAAACAGCGTTAGAAGAGGGAGGTCTTTGTTTATTAAAATAGAACTAAGGGGAGGTTGGTGCCTATTTTAAAATTAGAGGGGATGTTTGTGTCATTTGTAAAGACTTTAAGGGAGGTAGGTGCAATTTTGCTTAAATTAAATGCACAAAACTTAAAAGAATATTTCTCTTCTGAGTTGTTTAACATGTGCTCCTAAGACATAAGTCAGCATAACTCTAAAAAAAATTATTGGTGAAAAAAAAAGACTTGCATAAAAAACTTGCTTGATTTTGTCAAAAAAAAAAAATGTAAATCCTTAACTATAAAAAGTTATGTGGCGCACGTTGGTTGGTTGATTTTTTTTTTTGGTGAGTTGGTTGATTGCATTTTTTTTTTGGTTACAGGTTGATTGCATATTAAGACATGAGAGTGAGCAAGATGGGATTTATAAATAAAATAAAAAAAATTAACGGTAGATTTATAAACTCAATCTAAGGTGAGGATACATGTGTGGATAGAGGAAACAAAATTGTCACGAAGGAAGGAAGATTAAGTGAAACATGAGATGCATACTCATCAACAGGAAAATGAAACATTATCTGCGAAAATAGTCGAACAAAACTAAATTATGTAGAACCCAATATCTTGACCAGTAGAACTACTAGTGTTGTCTTGAAATATCATACTTCCAAAATTCATTTGACATACACAATCAAACAAATTATATCTCTAAGACATGTGGTTTTTCATGAGTCAATCTTCCCTTTCAATTCAAACTTTTATGTGTCTAACCCTACAACCTCAACACACGTTCAAGTTATCCCTCACGCATATCTAGCCACCCATTAATTCTTCAGCAACTTCAAACACATATTCCTCCACCCCACACACACATAATTCTCTCCAGCAGTTGACCATTCCCCCTCGACACACCCCTATAGAATCATCACTACACATGGACTCACACGCGTCAATATGGCCTCCTGAACATATGGTTCTTCGACACTCACACCTTGATCCTAACTCATTTGAACCCGCATGTGTAAGCCAAGCACTCAACAATTGAATGGGGAGATGTTATGATCAAAGAATTTGATGCCTTAATCAAACAACACACATGGGATCTCGTGCCTCGACCGAGCATAAAATATCTTATATGGTGCAAATGGATTTAGCGAGTCAAGAGGAGAGCAAACGGTGATAATTACAGATACAAAGCCATATTAGTGGCCAATGGGTTCCACCAAAGACATGGACTCGACTATACTTAAACATTCTGCCCAGTAGTTAAACTTAAACCTATAACAATGAGGTTGGCTATTTCCTTAGCCTTACAACATAAGTGGCCACTAGGTCAACTAGATATGAACAATTCATTCTTACACAGTTCTCTATACGAAGAAGTCTACATGCAACAACATCCATGTTTGATGATCCAGATAAGCTGCGTCATGTTTATCACCTCAACAAGTCAATATACAACCTCAAACAAGAACCATGTGCTTGGTACCAAGCTTTGTGCAAGTTCCTTTGTCACTATGGTTTTGTAAATTCAAAATATATGATTCATCTCTATTCATTCTCAAAGACAAAAAAAATAGTGATATACACTCTTGTGTATGTTGATGACATTATTGTCACAGGAAACTCCACTGATAAAATTAATGAGTGCATGACAAGTCTTGCAAATTCATTCTCCATAAAAGATTTAGGCTCATTGCATGTCTTCCTTGGTGTTAGAGTCATTTAAACCACCAAAGGCTTATTCCTCTCCCAACATAAATACAATGTTGAGATGCTTGAAAGAACAGAAAAGACGGATGCTAAAACAGTCCTCGATCACTCCATTATCAACAACCATTTCATTAACCAATGATGATGGTTCTCCAAGCACTGACGCTACAAATTTATCACAACACTATAGGCAGGCAGCCTCAAACCATGACACAACCTGACATTGCATTCTCTGTTAATAATCTTGCTTAGTTCATGTAAAGACCCACTACCACTCATTTGTTTTCTCTTAAAAGGATCTTGTACAATCTTTCATGGTCTCATTGCATATAGTGACGCTGATTGGGCTGTAAATAAAGATGATTACACATCTACATCAGCTCACCTTTTTCAATATGGCTCCAACCTCATCTCATAGAAATCATCAAACAAAGACTAGTAGCAAGATCATCCACTGGAGCTGAGCATCGAGCCTTAGCCAATAATGCAGCAGAACTATCCTAGATCAGCTCTCTTCTAACAGAATTAGATGTATCTTCTTCACCCACACTGTCTATGCTTTGTGATAATTTGAGGTTTACATATCTTACACATAATCATGTGTACCACACTCGCATGAAACATATATATCTCTATTAATATTCACTTTATTCGTGATTTGGTACAACAACATAAACCTAAAATTCATCATGTTAGCACAGTTGATCAGCTAGCTGACTTCCTCGCCAAACCACTATCCAACAAGTAACGTACACATATCAAGCCAATGCACAAATCATGCAACCATATCTCCCTCAACCAATCGTTAATGTCATGTTATCATATATTTGTTTAGTTAATACTTTATTTTATTCTGTCAATTATTACTTATAATGGTCCTTGTCTCAAGCCATTATTTCTTTGCAACAATTCATTGTATAAATATACCTTATAAAGATGAACAAAACATCAATTCACTTCTCTCATCTCAAAGAAATAGACGACAATTTCTTTTAATATTTGAATCTATACATATCTTGAAAGTCATGATTAGTGGTTAAAAATTTACCAACTATAAATGTATGAATAGTTTTGTTGTTCAACAAAAGGATTCGCAATTTTGTACTCAAGTTATACCAACAAGATAATTACATTACAATCACATTTCCACTAATATCATTGTCGAACTTACCTGATTTTATGGAACCATTCTGCAATAATGTTATTGAACTTTTCTCTAACAAATTGCTGGAAGACGCATATGAACTTTGTAATGATGGAATTTTAGGAGAATATAGAAAAGGCTTTGGA
>Ga0099826_10003763_pt1 | contig 10432 bp, 7 predicted proteins | sample Mtrugardesep15_FD_76830 | JGI IMG/M metagenome (GOLD analysis project Ga0099826, IMG submission 76830) | Root nodule microbial communities of legume samples collected from California, USA - M. trunc garden sep15 | ecosystem: Host-associated > Plants > Roots > Nodule | place: USA: California...
AAAAAAAAAAAAAAAAAAATTAAGATCTTATATACTCCACCGTCCCAAATTATAAGTTGCTTTGAAAGAAACATTTGTTTCAAAATATAAGTAGTTTTACAATATCAATAAATCATTTAGGTTATCTTTCCAATACTGGAAAGATAATTTTGTAAAATAACTATGAAAGATAAAATATTAATCTAACAATTAATCCCGCCGTCCCATAATACTTGACACAGTTGACCTTATTACATATACTAATGCATAATTTTAAGCTTAAATATCTTGAATAATATATTAGAAAAAATTATGAAAATTTGATATTTTGAAAATACTCATCGAGATAAATCTAACGACATCTTATATGATATTACTCATCTTTGTATATTAGTAGAAAAATGTAGTCAAAATAAGTTACGTCAAAATTACACATTTTCAAATAGATCATCTATTGCGGGACGGAGGGAGTAATTATTAACATTAACATTGATCATTTCAAAATAAAATAAAAATTTACGGAGTAACGTTTTACAAAAAAAAAACACACACACAACTAAGGAAGGAGCCATTAGCTAGGCTTCCTCCCATTTATTTGGTGAGAAATTATGATGGTCCACATTTTATTTTGTTTTTGAGAAGCAAAGTAGCTAGCTCTAGCTTAGTTATATTCGTTGGTGGCACCTTAAGAAGGTCACTCCCTTTTCTTTTTCTAACTTCCTTGTCTTTTGTAAGAGGTGGTTTGCTTACTCTTGTTCAGCATCTTCCTTCAATTTATTTGTCTCTTTATTTTGGACCCAAATAATAATACATTCAAAAAATTCATTCCATTTATTTTTGTCGGCATATCTTTGTTCCCTCAACTCTCATTTCACGGGCAACACACCACAAAGGAAGATATACAACACTACAACGTTAGGTGTTCCACGTTGAGTAAATAAAATTGATGAATGTGGTACTTGGGTTCTCCAATCTAATAGATAAATCTTTTAGGTTTATTGAGAGTTTGACTGTAAAAAGAGTTATTATAAATTGAATTAAGATACTCCATTGAACATTGATATAGGTGAGTGAAGCCGCCAAAACGGAAAGCACTATTAAGTCAAGAGACGCGACAATGTCGGGAATTCCATTAGGACAACTTTTGACACAACTCTTTAGATACATAATACTTTGTATAAAAATTGCTCATTAGGTTGTCCCTAAATGGTAGTCAAAATATCATTGGTATCTACATATCATCAATTACACAATCTTACGAGAAAGACAACTCTTTATCAACTGAGTCAATCTTAATTGATAAAAATAAGTTTAAAACAAACAATCTTTGTTAATTTTTTTTTAAAAAAAAAGTTCTAAAATTTTGTATTTTTCTTATAATACTTTTAAAAATTAATTATATTGTCTCATTTTACATATTTCTCTACATGCTCTCTACAATAAATAGTTAATATTAATACTAGTAATAAAATGATATTAGTCCTTTGAGTGGAAAATTCTAATATAGTCGCAAATACAAATCCAAATTATTTAGGCGCACACACAATAATATACATTAACCAATGCTTTTAATATTAATAACAATAAATTGATTTTTTTCTTTTTTTATTTATTTCCATTTTATATATGTCTAAAGCAAATATATTTGTGGTTGTGACCATACAAGAATTTCTCCCTTTAAGTATAACATAGTTGGCGATTCTCTACTTATTTATTATAATTGGTGAATTTCTAACTATGAAACTACACGACAAAGAAAATTTAATATTAAAAAACTGGTTAATAAAACAATAGTTAAATTTGAATTGAAATTTGAAGAAAAACGCTAATAAATACCTTAAGAATTTGATAAGAAGTTTAAAATAATTTATTTTAGTTTTTTAGAGAAAAATATAAATTTTATTTTAAAAGTTGCGATTTAACACATTAAAACATAAAAAAAATAATTTTTTCAATATAAAATATAGCATTTGTTTTTCTTTAAATTTTTAACACGTGTTCTTAAAACACTCGTTAACACCTAAATTTAAAGGCTAGTGTGTTGACACCATAATATGGAAAAGGGAAATGATAAGTTGACAACATAAAGTTGTAGGACATGTATATTCATACCATTCAAGTACTTTTTTGCATATTTTAATAATTCAATTTTCATCTTTTTTGCATGCAAGACTAAATTTTGGATGGATGCATACGGTGTGAGTATTTGACAACTCTGAGATGTTCAAATATCACATGTCTACGAAAAAAGCAGCTGTGGGGAGAGGACACCATAAAACGCAGAAGAATTGCAAATGCAAGAAGACACCCAAATTAAAGTGCACGACCAACCAACCACTACACCAAACAGGAATAAGTTATTTGCCACGAAAACACGCCACCAAAAACTATATAAAATTGTGTCGCCAATGGATTTTACTCTATTACCCTTTATGTGTCAATCTATAACATCCATTATCCCACCCATTTCAGTTTAGCCCCACACACAACATGACAAATAACAAAATCAGTTGGAACTTCCATCCAACAAGGGCGGAAAGAGACAAAAATGCCCCACAAACTAAGGGCTTTTTCGTCATTGAGTACCATGACACATACATACACGTAATTTTGATAGAATAAAAAAGTGGCGAGTAAAAAACGTGACAATAGTTTTCATTCGTTCAATCCTCTGACTTTAACTCGTTCTTTGTTGTTGTGACTTGAATCCAAAGTCACTTCTTTTCTCTGAATTATTAAATACTCCTACGCTTTTTCTAAAAATTATTAATATATAATCAAAGAAATTATCATACTTGACACCGACACCAAACATAACCCGATATGAACACACGTTCATGCTATGATAATTAAAAGAAATAAATGACATAATAATTGAATGTAAGACACGTAATCGATCAGAAGTGTGCAAAGATGAAAGAAGTAATCGAACCTTAGATCTTGATGTTTTGGCGATCAGTTTGGTTGGCTGGTTGGATTCTTCGCTTGTTGATGTGGTGGCGGACCATGTAAGCGGGGTGGTGGGGCTAGCTCTTGTGGACGACTCTGGTTTTGTAGAGGGCCTGGAGCGGGGTTGACGGACGGTCCAATGGAGTTGAAGTGAGGGAGGTGGTGGTGGTGGTTGAGGGTGGTTGTGAAAGTGGAGAAGAAGGTTGGCTACGATGGAATCGTTAGCCATGGCTAAGTTGACCCAGTCATAGTCGCACATTTGTGGTAGATGGTGTTGTTGGAGAAATTGAATATATAAAAACAAGAATAAGTAAAGGAATGAGAGAAAAGTTTAAGGTTTGAGGTTGTTTTGGTTTGTATATGAGGTGAATGTGTGTGTTGTGCTGCGTGGATGACTCAAGAGTAAGAAATGAGAGAGAAAGAGATGATTTTTGTTGTTTTTGAGAGAGAAAAAAAAACACTGAAACCCTTATCTCAGTGGTAGTTTCTTTATGTGTAAGATTATTATTCCATTTGGTCCCACCTTTTTGCACGTGACATTGCCAAACCAAACTGTTTCTTTTCTTCTTTTGTTTTGCTTCCTGAAGATTTACCATGCTCGTGCAATAGGGCTCCTTAAAATCTAGTACACAAGAAAAATAAAGAATCAGAATTAGAAAGAAAAAAAAAATATAAATCAAAGGAAAATATTTGGTGTGCATTTGTATGGTACTATGGAAAGATAAATATAGTATTGAATGATTGTGTGTGAATATGCGTGAAAACAAATAACAGTTGAAAAACAAATTTCAAAATTTTGTCTAAGCTTCATCATACCGGTAAAAGTCAACAGAAATTTTGATTGTTGCAACATAGTGTTCGAAATTGCAATTTTTGACTTCTTAATATTTGTTTAGCTTGTGGAAATATGATTATCTGGTTGATTTTTGCTTGCATTCACACATTATGATATTGTTAGTCGTCTAATCTTGATTGGACGATTTAGAAAAAAATATTTAATTTTCATTTTGTTTAACTCTTATAATATCGAGCTCAAATCAGAATCATTTAATCTTGATCAAACAATCATTGAAGCATAACTGCGTGAGTGTGTGGTTAATTTTGTCAATTGTAGAAAATCATGATCCTTGTTTGTGCGAGTTTTGTTTTTTACTTCTTTCAATAGGTTAAGAGAAAGGGGAAGAACAAACATTCAAACTAGATTGACACCTTCGAACAATCTAAATTTTATGCCACCTACTTTAAAATAATATGTTATGAAGAAAAAAAGAGAAAATATACATAAGAGTGGGTGTGAGTTTTGTTGTTAGGTTTTATAAAAAATAATAATGAATAAAAAGAACACAAAAAAAAACAATATATTTTCAAAATCTAACGGTTAAACGATTAAACCATGAACCAGACATTCCTTATAATTTGGTTATTTGAGTAATTTGATTGTAATATTGTGTAGATTTAAATGGTTAGCGTAGTTCAACCGTCATTCGAAGTTATTGATAGTTCGATTTTCGGTTCAATTTTTAAATATTGGTATACACACAAAATCTATAAAAATATTTACATTTTTATCAAATTATTTCATTTTATCATTGTGATCATGTGTTCAAGTCATGGAAACAATATCATGTGTAAAGATTAGGTAAAACGGTTTATACATAAAAATTATGAAATCATTTCCCAAAAAAAGAAAAACTAAACGACCACCAACCAACCAATGATTATTAATCTCCAAAACATCGGTTAACAACAAAGCACTAAGACAAACAAGACACTTCTCGTAAACCTTCTAAATTGGCTCGTAATCACATCCCATTATATCGATCATTTTATGAATTTGGTAAGAGATTGACAATATTAAAGATTCAAAGATTTCATATAATCAATCACCTATTAGTTAGTTCTATTTTGTGATTGTTGTCATTGATCTAGGACCACCAACTCTTGGGGATGATTAGTATTTGGCTCATCCAAAAATCATTTCTTTCGCAAATGTATCCTAGCAAGTCTCCTTTTGTCATATATACAACTTCCGATGTTTCTCTTGCTTTAGCTTATACATTAATTTATTTATTTTTCAATTCCACAATGAACTTGCTCATGCAACTTTTAAATTTCAGTTTCTCTTTTGCATTTGCAATGTATTGTTGAGTGCTCGATGAAGGGAATAAATCTAATAAACTAAGGGATACATGTTAAGAGGTCATCTCAATTGGACATTTTACGGTAACTTAGATTGGTGGAGTTATTGTAAATGAGCTAATATGGTGTAAAGAGTAAGATTTCTTTGTCTCAAATTTTTTTCCACAAAACTTCGACTTAACTCAACTAAATTATAATTTAGTGCCCATCTTCTTTCCTAATATTCTCTAAAAGTGTCTCAATTTTTACAACTCAATCAAAAGTGATGGTTATTAAATGACGAAATTTTTAAAATATAAATATGATATTTACACGACATCATTACTCTTGGATGAAATGAGTCATATATATCGGGGTTAATATTATAGACTGTCTATATCGTGGCGTATAACTAGAGCAAACCTATGTGAATGAATTGGTCCATCGAAATTAATTTCGAGGAAAATCGTATTTGAGACCTTTAAAAAAGTACACTACAAGATTTTAAACAAACAACACTAGGCTAACCCAAATAATTTGGACCTATTACTATCTAATATTAAATTTATACAGTAAATAACAACATTGATGTATCAGTCACTTAAAAGGTTATGAGAATAAGATATCTTCACGAATTCTTTAACAATGATGTTTCTTTACCCTGTTTAGCAAACATCATTTTAGACACATACTAAAACGTTGTAATTCTCTCTTGCCTGTAGTGTAGGGTACAAGCAGTGGCGGATCTTCATAGAGACCCGCAGGAGCCATGGTACCCCCATATAATCTATAAATACTAGACTAGGCGTATTCTATCATATGTATTGTGTGCGCGCGCAGTGGAAATTGGTGCCCTTTTGGTAAATAGGTCATGAGTTCGAGTACTACTGCCTCTTTTTTCATGCATTTAATGTTTATTTGCTATGAAACAATTTTTATACATTCTAAGAATATTTGACACCCCCGATGAAATCAGCCAAGATCCGCCACTGGGTACAAGAAACCTCCAAATATTATTGGTAACATTGGAATTTTGACTTTGATTTGTATTGCCTACTATTTCTAGATCCAAACGGCAGGAGTTTGTGTTTGTCAAATTTCCCGGCCTATACAAGTCAAACATAAATTTTGTGTGTTACTATGCTATTCTTAGGCGTAAAAGATGATAATAGATTTTTTTCTTTTGAGGCGTAAAAGATGGTAATAGATAAAAATGTTTGATTTGATATTTAAAACTTGAGTCTTTCGGACCTAATGAGTTGATTTTTTGAGTTGGACTCTATTCATTTGGTTAAATCCTACCAAATATTTGTAATTTAGAGTTCAACTAATATATTTAGTAAAGTATGATAAATAAATACTACAAACATGTGATTGAACTTGAATACTTTCATTGATTTGACTTTAACCAAAATTCATTTAACACTTAAATGTAAAAATTATTAAGTCAAACTTCCACCAGCCACTCATCTAGATTGAAATGGTTTCATTAACTATTTACTAGAAATTGTACTACTATATTGGGACCTTTTATATGCTTTAGTGCTAATATCGCCAGTTTATGTATAGCACATAAAGTTCTCCCAAAATGGAAAATTATGCTCACAAGCAAAGCAATATTATAACTAATTTTGAAGTTCTCTATAAAATATCTCACAGCAAATTGCTCGTCGAACGAATAGGTCAATAAAGACATATGGTAAAAAAGTTGAAGTGTAAATAAGCATTTCTAAGCAAGAAACATGAGTTGTTTTAGAACTTACGGCTTTAGAATCAGAGGAATACATAAACTGCATTTTGAGAGGATACATAAGTAATTAGTCATAAAACTAACAAGCTATGAAGCCCCCGATACAAACATGACACCGACACGTTAACCCCGCTAATAATTTGATATAATCATATAATTCAGTGTAATTATATGTGTCTGTGTCGGACACGGAAACACTCGTAATTCGAAGTGTGTCCGTGCTTCAGGACTACAAAGTGAAAAACCTCTGTAATTAGAGAATTGACAAACAACACTACGTACTAGTGGTGGTGGTGGTAGGCTAGTAGAGGCTGAGACGGCGGAGAGAAAAACACTCACACAAGTGGCGGAGGTGGAGCTGGAATATACCAAGGGATAGGTTCGGGAGGTGGTGGTGGAGCTTGAATATACCATGGTATAGGATCAGGAGATGGTGGTGGTGGTGATGGTAAGTACCACCAAGGTTTAGGAGGTGGTGGTGATGATATCCACCATGGAGATGGTGGAGGAGAAAATATTAAAGGCATTGGCGGTGGAATTATTAAAGGCGGTCGAAAGACAACAGGAGGTGGTGGTGATGGAACTAAAGGTGGAGGGATAAGTCGTGGGGGGCGTGGAAAGTAACGAAAGGGAGGTGGGAATATTGGTGGTGTTTGATCAAAGGGATTGTTTGGTGAACGGTATGTAGGAAAAGGCCATTGTCCACAATATCCATATAGATATAGGTAAAATGGGTCACACTTTAAGCTTCTTCTTACACCACTTCCTCTTCTTTGTACACTCAATTCTTGTTTTTCTTCTTTGTTTAGGTGTCTATGTTGGTTATGAGTAAGAGAGTACTGAAAGAGCAAAACAAGAGTTAGTAGAGCTATTAGTACTTTGTTTGAATCCATTTCTTAGTTTCACTAATGTGGTCTGTTCTACTTGTGTGATTTATATTGTCAAACAAAAAGGAGTAAATGCACTTAAGATTTCATATTCTTAAATCCTCTTGTTATCTTTTTCCCAATATTTTAGTCCCTTGCGTCAACCTAGCATTAAAGATATCTGCAACATACGACTACTTTCTACTTATAAGTCTTGTTATTATGAGAGTCAACTTTAATTATCTTACATACTAAATCAAATAGAATTCTAAATAAAAAACAACTTTATAAAATTATTTTTATTTGAATATATTCATCATCATTTTGAAATATAATAATTAAAAAAAAAATTTATCAAAAGAAATTACATCATTCAATCATAAAAAGTATTTCCGAATGAATTTGTTTTCCTAAATATTACGTACTATTCACATTAATTAGGGTGGAGATAGTACGTGATAGACTATTAAATCTTTTAAAAATGAGAAGTCAACGTGGAATGTATATACCCATAAAAATATGTAAAAATAATTACATAATAAGTTATGTTTTTTCAAAAATAAAATAGACATGTTAAATCATTCATCCCAAATGAAATATAAGTAAAAAATTTAAGAACTAAAAAATATGAAAAATAAATTTTGCATTGAGAAAATAAATTTTTAAACTTGTTAAATGTTAAATGCACAATTTTTAATATTATATTTCTATATTTGATTTTCTTAACATGTGTCCTTAAAGTATTTATTAGTTTTTCCCAATTCCATAATCCGCATGTATCCCTTGACAAATCAATAAAGGGAAATAATGTACATGTACTCACTATTTTAATTAAAATGCGAAGAATTCTTATTTCAATCCTGGCTTGAGATACACAAATAAGATTTTTTTTTTCTTTGAAATTTCTTCTTTTTTTAACAAAGAGCAGCATGCATGGAGTGGAGTGTACTGGTATCCTATGTACGCATTTAAAGAAGCTGTAAATGCAAAGAGATGGAGCAGGAGCATGGGCGTGAGACGAATTACGCGTTTCAATAGAAATGGATTGGTATCTACTGCCATCAACCACCACTATCAATTTGGAGTTGTTGAACGTTGACATGAATAAAGTGTAGTAGCATGAAACTAAGTGGTGTATTAATGGAATGAAGATCTGATACCTAGTTGCATGTGCCATTTTGACAAATTTTAGCCTTTGACAATTGCTACTCTGACTTAAAACGGTGCAAGCAAAGCATTGGAAACACATAAATTTAGAATTAGATCCTCTCCATACTGCTATTCTTTCTTTATGTCTAATCCCATGTTTGCAATGTAACTTGGGAAAGTGGGCTGAAGCTACAGTCCACTTAAGTGTTGAGAGGGGAAAAATTTGTTTTTTTAAAAATTGCTTGGTAATGTATTTTGCTAATTTTGAACAATATAGAAGAAGGATTGAAAAACTACAAAGCATCGATATTTTTAGGATTAGACGTGTTGTGCTGTTTGACACGCATCGTTACTCGACACTCGTATGACACCCATATGATATGTATCAGACAAATATTTTAAATAAGTTTTTGTTTTCTTTACTTTAACACTCTTTAGATCGGTGTCCGACATCTATATAACACTTATAAAAGAATACTGAATGAAATTTTTCTAGTGCATACCGAAGAAGTTAAATGCAATAAGTCTAAGATGAAATTGTTGTTCACACATGTTGTTTGGCTGTAAAATACGAAAATACTCTTCGGCAATTAACTGCCGAGGAAGTAAACCGGATGCAGTTAACTATCGAGGAAAACTTCGGCAGTTAACTACCGAGGAAAACTCAAACCTTTTTTCTTTTGACAAAAACCATAAATTATCATTATTAATATTTATTGATTTTAAATGTTTCAATCATTATTTTGGTACGTTTCAAACAATTGCAATATTATACTTATGCGTATATATCTTAATAAGAATATCATTTAAATCAGTGTAAAAATTAAGCAATTGAATATTGTTTTGCACATTACTTAAATAAATAAAAAATTCGTTAAAATAATTGTGCACAACGATTTTTTTAAGGTATAATATGTTGCTATTTTTTCTACATTAAAATAATTGTACACAAAGATTTTTTTTATTTAAGTAATTTGCAAAACAATATTCAAATGATTAATTTTTACACTTATTGAAATGTTTTTTAGGACTTAAATGCTCTTTACTTTTTTTGTCAAGATTTAAATGATATTCTTATTAAGATATTCTTATTAAGTATAATACTGCAATTGTTTAAAAGGTACAAAATAATGATTGAAACATTCAAAATCAATAAATATTATTAATGATAATTTATGGTTTTTGTCAACAAAAAAAAAGTTTGAGATTTCATCGGCAATTAACTGCCGAAGTTTTCAGTTTTCCTAGGTAGTTTCCTGCCGAAGTTTTCCTTGGTAGTTAACTGCAGTCGGTTTACTTCCTCGACAGTTAATTGCAAAAGAATATTTTTGTCTTTTACATGTGTTTCTCAGCGAAACAAGATATATACAACAATTTTCGTCTAAGATTCAATCTTTGCGGCAAGTAATATTTCCTCACTACTTTTGAAAACTCATAAACAAATAAGATTGGGGTGAAGATAGAAGTTAGAACTTTGGTCTAAAATTTTCGGCATTTACACCTGGGTAGTTCATTAGATTGTCGATATCCATCTTATTACGATAGCCACATTGATTGATCATAGTCTGGAGGTCTTGAGTTTCTTCATCAAAAGTGGATTCATCCAAATTTCCTACAACGT
>Ga0099826_10003764_pt1 | contig 10431 bp, 4 predicted proteins | sample Mtrugardesep15_FD_76830 | JGI IMG/M metagenome (GOLD analysis project Ga0099826, IMG submission 76830) | Root nodule microbial communities of legume samples collected from California, USA - M. trunc garden sep15 | ecosystem: Host-associated > Plants > Roots > Nodule | place: USA: California...
CCAATCTCTTTTACAAATAGCGATAAAAGCAAAGCGTATACATAAAGCATAGTAAAACGGTTCCTATAGGATACTATAGTCATTACGGGTGCCTAACACCTTCCCGTGATGAAATCAGCCCCGAATTTAGGATTTCTAAGGTTTTTCTCGATTTTACCTTCCCCAAAAAAAATAGAGACATCAATGATCGAAAGGTTCAAATCTGATTAATGATTTGACACCCGAAAATCGCGATGACACAAATAAAAAAAAGGGGGAACTTGGTCTACACCTTTTCATCAAAATATGAACCTAAAATTAGGAAGACCAAGTCTATTCTTAACATAGTCCGTACTAATACAGTCCCGGATGTAAAATACAATATCCTAATAATTTACACAGTGAATATTTTATAACTTCGTGCCTCAATTATCTCTAACAAATATACAATATACTAATAATTTACACAACGAATTGCCCTTGTGCAATTCGGATTTTAACATCTGAATTCTTGTTTCACTAATTCGGATTATATAATCTGAATTATGCTTATGTATAATTAGCCATCAGACTCTCACATTTCAGCAGTTTTGCTTCTAAAAACCACATAAGAACTAAGTAAAAAAATGAAAAACCAGTCAAATAAAATCATAAAAATACCAACAAAAAATTCTAAAAATCAAATAAAACTAATGCAATTTTTTCTGAGAATATGAAAAATAAAAAAAATAAAAAATAGGTCTAAACGGTGGAATTTTGGATCATTTACGAATGTGATTGTGAACTTCTTATATCTTATGTGAGAGTTCTACTTTTTTATCTGCTAGCACGAGTAGTAGTGATGGATCAACCCACCAATGTGGGGAATACACCTCATGCTCAAGAGGCATAGAAAAATTGTTCATGTACAAAAACATTAGCCCACTGTGGGGCCTCGGTAAAAATTATACCTAGGTCTCAAGACTCTTGAATGTGGCCAAACCCCAAAATCAGCACAATCATCATAATCACGATGGGGGTGTGTGTGTGTGTGTCAAGACTCCAAAATTAACCCAAAAAAAAGAGAGGGAACCTAATAAGTTCCCCCTCGTGTGTGCAACTCTCACGAGAATGCACTCACAATGAAGGCTCAAAACGATGTGACACATCACCATCCAGCCTTCAAAATAGTTGGAGCTTCTCTCAATCTCGACAACACCATAACATCTAGACCGCTCTCCATCTTGACAACATTATAACAATCGGAGTCGCACACCGTCTCAAAGACATAAAAGTTGGAGTCCTACACCATACTTCGTGAATGAATAAGACGCAAGAACAAATAAGGAAACTCAAGCAAGGATAGTGGAGGCACGAAAGGTCCATCTTAAGGTCCTTCTCAAAAGAAAACAAAAGGACACAACATTGCTCCCTTTTTCCAGGGAAATCAATGAAAAACTATACCAAGGCATTTCAAGCTTCCAGCTATGATAGATTACGGCAACAATAGTGGCCCACATGAGAACCTATCACATTTAACATTATGGTCGCTCCTTCTCGAGGTCTCAGGTTCGATTCTTCTTAGTGCCAATTTAGGTGGGCTAATTTAGTTTCTTCAAAAAAAAAAACATTATGGTCATGATAAAACATGTTTATGATGCCTTCAAATGCGTAATATTCCCATGCACTCTAAAGTAGACTGCTCTGCTGTGGTTCTCGCGCCTTTCGAGGAAGACTGACAAATCCTTGAAACAGTTGACATAAATGTTCGTAGCTCATTTCAGTACAAGCCACATAACTAAAAAAAAGTTTAACATGACTGGAACAAAATCCAGATGAATCCTTATTCTCATTCACGGATCGCTTCAACGGTGAGAACTATTTGATCAAAGATCTAAATCCAATTGTAATATTTCACATGAGAGAGAGAGAGAGAGAGAGAGAGAGAGAGAAAGAGGAACGATAATGTGTAGATAATTTATTATATTATTATGAAACTTTGACGAATCTATCAGTAAATTTTCATTGGTCACCATGTATTAATGATGTCTATCCCATTTCTAGAATTACTCATGTCTCAAATCAAACCAAATCAATTAATAATGGAGGACTATGGTTCCTCAATATACAGCAATCCATTGAGGAACCTCTAATGCCATAATATTATTGAAGTTGTTTGTAGTTTTTTTTTTAAACTCCTGGGTTCCTGAGGTTTTTGAATTGTTGAAGGTATAAATATGATTGAGCACTCACACTCTTTGAGTTAACGCTTGAGATGAGATCCATGTGCATTCAACATGGCAACATAGTTGAGTTAAGGATTGTAAAATGGTAATTGGACCTGGATCCATATTAGATGTGAGAGTGAGTACTGAAATTGTTTTTCGTTTGTTTGGAGTCCCACATTGCTGAAATTCCTCAGTTGTTGGATGTATAAACGTGTTTGGCATGCTCACCCTTTGAGTACATATATCAATAGGACAATGCCCTACAACCAGCGAAGTGGGATTCACACTCTAATGAAAAAGTGTACTCCACCATCAAAACTTGTATATTAGTTTAGAGATTTAGATCATCTCATGTTGACACAAGAAAATTATGTTAGATACTTCACCATCAAAACTTGTATAGTTTTTAAGTTATGGGAATCAGTGAATATTAATGGTCTTACTCGGACATAAACCATCATACTGTGTTTCAATGAGGGGATAAAAGTCAAAAACTAATTTCACTAATTTGCCACTTAAAGGAGATAGACATCTGATTAGATCCACCATTTCTAAATAATTGTTGTACCAGATTTTGCCAAACAAGAATATACAAAATCATTAAGTACCCTTACTTTTTTGGGGAAATATAACTAACAACAACTTCAATTGTGCATAATAAAGAGTGGTGACTCAAGAGGCAAGGACAAAATTGAAAGGAAATCATCCCTGCTTGTTTGAGTGACAAAAAATTACAAACAAACTAAAACATCCAAATGACAAATATGTTAAATAGAAGGGAATGAAATAAATACTTTTCCAACCATGGAACAGCTACCAAAAGTTTGAGACCAAAATAATTTTCAAGTTTTGTCATCAATAACCACCAACAGATATTCTAATGGTTTTTTTTTTGACCAAATATCCTAATGATTGTTGATAAACCAAAGAAAAAACATTTACCAACATGGCTTATATCAACCAATCATAAACAAACATAAGGTGGAAGTCAATGAAAATATTAATAATACATCACAAACAAAACAATCTTAGTAATAATTAATTAAAAGGTCTCGCTAACTGGTGTCCTCAGGGCATTGGTTAAGCATAACATAAAAGAGAATTATTACCATAAAAGGATATTATTTTTGACATTATTATAAATTAATTATACAATTTCAATGCATTAACTATTATATAATTTCTTTTTTCACATCCTTAACCGGTGCCTATAAAAATGGAAAGCAGCATAAAAACAAAAACAAATATACTCTGATAGCTCATAAAAAATCTTTAATCATAGCCTTGTTGTGGATGAGTTACGTTGGATGTAAATACTATTAATAGTACTCAATAACTACGTTAATGTGACATTTTTAGCTTTTTCTTTATGGCTTCATTACCTTGGAAGAAATAAAAACTATTTTTATGAGATCAGCACATAGATGCTTTCTCCAAGATTCTCAAATCACTGCTAAAATGTTGATTCTAAGTTCTAACTTCTAATAAAAACTTTATGTTTTTATCCTTATAAAATTGCGACCTTTTAAGTTTAGTTCTTACTTAATTTTAATAGCTTTTTTAATTCTTACAAAAAAATTATGCACTCAATATTAGTCCTTACTTAATCCAAATTTGTTTAATTTATGCTTAAACTCTTAACTTTTTTAACAATTTTTTATAGGCGTGTTAAGAACGTTATTAAAAGTTCTTCCGAAAAAAATATCGTAAAAATTTAATTTCTACGTCTATATTTTTGTTACTTATATCTTAAACTTTTGTCGTTTTAAAAAATTCATATTTAATTTATTTCATGTTAAAAAATTATAGATTTTATTAAATGAACTTTTCATAGTGTTCTAAACTTGTATAAAAAGAATCGTTAAAAAATTTAGAGTTTAAGGATAATTAAACAAAATTTGTTTTAGCAGGAACTAAAATTATAAGTACATTTTTTTTTGTAGGGATTAAAAAAGCTATTAAAATTAAGTAAGAACTAAACTTAGAAGGTCGCAATTTTATAGGGACCAAAAACATATTTAACCCAAACTTCTAATAGAGAAGTCTTCTATACAACGTAAGAAATTACTACCTTGTTCCTAATCACAAGAGCCTTTTGATAAAATCACAAGAATTAAGAATGTTGATTGTAGTATTAAATTTCTTTGTACTTTTTACAATTATACTATCATTTAAGAGAGAGAGTTGGTTTATATTTTTAATATAGTATTTATTGTTGATTGAAGAAAAATTTGGCAAATAAATAAGGATAATGTTAACCGGTGCCCCCGAGCACTGGTTAAGGAAACCAGAAAAAGAAAGTTTTAAATTAAAAGTAATACTTTTTGAACATTTAATGAGTTGACTGCACAAATTTCAAAAAGCAATAAAAATATATTGGTAAAGAAATAATTAATGTAGTTGAAAATAATAAAAAATGTCGTATAAAAAATGACCATTTTTTCTCTTCAGAAATGTTATAATTAGGGATGGATGTAGTACCAAACTTGCATGATAGGTTTCCAATAACATTATTTCAATTCCACTTGTAAAAAAATCATTTTTCAATGTCCCAATAAAATAGAACATTATTCAAGGTATATCCTTATTTGTATTTTACCCCCATTTCAAAACAAACTAACGAAAAAACTTTGCAAATATAAATATTGCTCAGTACCTTATAATACTACTATATAGAAGGATTGGTCGATTCCAAGTTTCCAACACCTCCTCCGGAAAGTGACCACAATTGTTATGTAGCATTCATACATGAGCAATCTTAAATTACATTCAAACAAAAACAAAGGCTAATATGCAATAGCAACAAAAGCTAGTTCTTCCATGACTTCCCAAGAATATTCATCAAAATGATCGAATTAAACTCTAACGAGAAACACCTAGTAAGACATCATTGTTAATCAGCAGGGTCGTTCTTAACATTTTACGAGCCTTATGTATAGTATGAGAAAATAATCCTTTACATAAACTATTTTTACCTCTTTGTTGTAATTTTATTAGCTCTTCATTTTTGTTTTCTTTCTTTTCACTATGATAAATATTTTTTAGGTTATATCTTAAAACAAATCAAATACTCAATAGAAAGCAAAACAAAACAAAAAATAGTAAAAGTAGAGAACTATAGCACATGCAAAGTAGACTGAAATTTTAGCATCTAAGAAATAGAGACTAAAATTTTAGTGCTTGAGAATAATAGCACCAAGAAAATAAAAGAAAATTCACACTTAATTAATTAAATTTTAGCTTTTTTTTTGAATTTTAGCTTTTTGGAAGCATAATTCTCCAATATTAGACCCATAACAAAGATATATACAAGAACACATTTATATACCTTACAAGTACATCATTCCTCATATGCTACAAATATCTTTGTGATGATATAATATCAGTGTTGGACTGTTGTTAATAGTGTGCCTCAATGGAGAATTTAAGCACACTTAATCATTTATATTGATAATTTTATCGCACTTATGATAAGAAAGTGTCTCACTAAAACTAATGAGACATGTATTTATTTTGACGATTGATATCTCAGTTATGTTGACATCTCAAAATATCGTGTTTTAAATATACCTCATCATATATTATTGATAAAAAATAAAAAGAAAACAAAAAAAGTAGGGTGGACCACATGATCTTAAGCGTGTCTCACATGATCTTGCATTATCAAATTCAATTCTGCAATCTTTTCAATCAATCCAAGAAAGTTGACAATATTATATTAATATAATTTATTTTTTTTATCCTCTAAAGAAAAGATTAAAATTGATTTCTCAAGTAGGCCCCTTTTCAACTAAAATATTGTTTGTTTTGTTATGAAAATTCTTGCAATTTCTTAGATAATAAATATCACCAATATTTTTATAATTAGTGAGAAGCATTATTAGGATCAAAGGGCCCAAGAAATATCATAAATTTCTTAAATAATAAATTTCTTGACACATAATTAGAATAAAAAACACAACTTGTTTATTGGGAGGGTATAAATAGAAATCTATGTTTATTATGGGAGTATATATAGCAACTTGCACTAAAAGGACTGTAACATTAACCAGTTCAGCCCATCATCTTTTATTTGACAACTAAGTGTCAATGTTTGGGCCTCTTGATAAAATTTGCTAACATACCGCCTGATAAACCAAGTTTTCCTATACGCACCCCTTTCCTACAATCTTTTTTTTGGCCCCCCTACAGGCATGGGCCCTAGGCCGTTGCACCCCCAGCCTATGCCTAGGGCCGGCCCTGGTAACAGTCACGGTTTAAAATTCGAGGGTTAATAGAAAATAATGGAGTCACCACAAAGTTTCGTTTAAATAGAGAAAATATGGAAAAAAACCTTTTAAAACAAAAAATGAATTTTAGATAAAAGTTCTGTTAATGTTACATTTATTTTATTTTTTTTAAAAAAGACCAAGTGTAAATATATACATTAAATACACAAACAAAACAAACAACAAAATAATGTGATGAGATGTGGTATAAAATTATAGACATACCCAACCTTGACCATAGGTGGAGGTGCGGCGGACTAGGTCTGTCCCTCTCTTGAAAGGGGGAAAGCGCATCTCATCATCTTGATAATGTCATTAACAAGCAAATAAAACCAAAATGATTCGATTATTTACAACCAAAATACCAAAAAACAAGTAAACATAAATCTAATGCCACCTCTTCATTTGCTGCCTATTTCTTCAGGATATTTGACACGTAGTAGACGGGAGCATGTCATCCTCCATCCTCCTAAAGAGATCTTGGAAGTATTTCACCAAGTCAGCATCATGCAACCTGTCATTCGCCATTTCTTAGAGGGTATGTATGATAGTCAGTGTATTAGGACGATCTATGGCATGATCCTCATCAATAATGACCTCCTCATTAGGCGGCCTAGGAGGCGGTGCTTGAACAACCTCCGCATATGGGACTAATTGTGCATGAGACACGCTATAGAACCATGTTTTGTAAGCCCGGTACATACTACCACGTATTTGATACCACCGGACCCCACTGGGCATGTGGTATGATGTGAATCATGAAGTCATAAAAGGCTTGCAGTATTTGGGGTCAAAGAAGAAGAGATAGAAATTATGAATATCCAGGAATGTCCTGGACATGGGGGTACTTCCACTTCACCCGCTCTGAAAAATGTCTTTACTTCTTCAATTTTCCATCCATAATCCAACCGGAGTACCATAATATATACGCAAAGGGCAGCATCCAGTTGATGATCACCATCAGGGTTGAATATGACATCCTCCACCACTAGACGATCAAGGATGCCTCGGGTACTGAGTCGTTTAAATGACGCCCTTATTGGGAAAAAAACATGCAATACGTGGAAATTGTTGTAGGGTCCCAAGTAAATAAAAATATGAAGTGGTGTAGAGCCCATGTATAAAAAAGCAAACAAACATAATTATATTAACATATTACAACAAACATAAAAGCAAAATAAATGACAACATCAATTAGGGACAAATATCCAATAAGGGAGTCATTCTTAATGTTAGTGGCCTTAGTCAGATAATGATAGAGATTAGTCGGCGTCATCCCACCCCATGACCACTCATGTATCTTGGTCAGATCTCGCATCGTATTAAGCCATATGGGGTTAATGTACTTGTTGCTCTTCTTAGAGGGTATGGTACAACCGACCAGAAGCAACAAGAAAGCCCTCATGCACCACCGTTGCATGTTATCTCCCCCTCCTCCTCTTTCCAAATTGCATCCTCTAACTCATTTTTCCGACTAAAGTTATCCTCGTATAATCGCTATAGTAAAGAGAATACCTATAAAACCACCCCCAATGTTTCCTTGTCTCCTCAATCTTCTGAGCCTCATCATCACCCGTCAAATCTGTCATCAACACTACACTGAAATCATAAGAGCTCTGCTCATTGTGCCTCATCGTCTTCCCAACGATTGGGATGTGTAAAAGACACGCCATATCATCCTGTGTGACGGTCATCTCCCTAACAAAAAAATGGCAGCTCTTGGTTTCCTTATGCCACCTCTCTAACAATGCAGTAAGCAAGTGTGACAGTCTTCTCCCTATTAGACAAATGGAAGCTCTTGGTTTCCTTATGCCACCTCTCTAACAATGCGGTAAGCATGGCATTTTCGATGGTCTTGAACCTAGTTTGAAGTAATGGGAAAAGACCGGACCTATGAACTCGATTCTAGAACCAATTGAAATGGTCTGGATGGAAGGAAAATGTAGCAATCTTCATACCATGTGTGATTTCCTTTACCACATGCTCCTAAGTCTGAAATACAAAAACATAACAAAAAACATACCGTTAAAAAATATATTAACCAAAATAAATATTTGAACAATAAAGAAATATAATTACAGTTAATTCAACGTCGCTCCAAATCTTCAAAGCGACATGTTGACCGTAGACGGCAAAACTGATAGATCAGAAGGGCTCCCAAGAAAAGCATCATGTGCTAGTGAGGTTGTCGGTGATCCATGCTACTCAGGTTGCCCATGGTGTTGAAGCTCATCAAGATCTTCATTCTGGTAGTGCTCCTCAGTGGCATTGTAGTAATACTCATCAGTAACATAGTACCTATCCCAAGTATGGTCCACAACCTGGGACGCACCCGGCTATGAGGTACCCTCTATGCCACTCGTACGACTGCGTCCCTTTTTAGTAATAGGGCTCACAACCATTCTCTCCATGTGGGGGGTAGTATTCATGTTCTCCTTGTCCAGTCGGCGCCTATATGGGTTTAATTTGTTAGACATATCTACATAACTGAAAGCAACTAAAAATCAATGAAAAACTCATATAGACATTTCATCAAACACTTGGAGTGCAAGATACAAAACATTACTTCATTGTGTTATTCAACTTTTGAACTACCACATTGAAGTCAAACCTCTTCTAAACAACTTACACATTGCAAACACACAATCATTTGACAATTTACTACAAAAAAAAAAAACATTTACAAAATCCATAAACACTGCCATTTTATCAATTTAGCAAAAAAAAAAAAATCTAACATATGAAACAAAATAACTCAATGTAAAAGGATCATGAACACTCACTTGCAATTGAAGTTGAAGTTGAGTTGATTTACTTGAAGTTGAAGAAATTGATTTTCTTGACTGTGAAGGGAGAAATGTTTCTACTTTGTGTTTTGAAGAAATGAGTTAACAACAGTTTTTGTTCTGGACTAAACCATAACACAACGACAGTTAAATATCATCGGGAGGCAGTTTGGTGTTTTTTTTTAGGTGTTAAAGAGCAAATTTAGAAGTTGAAAGAGCAATTTTCAAAAAAAAAAAAGTGAAGGGTTGAGCTTGAGTATGTTAATGTTTGGGTCCTTTTGGTGCAATTTTCTATATATACCCTATATAAAACAAGGCTTGCTATATACATCCCCCTATAAAATAAATTTTCTACATATACCCTTTATGTAATTAATTTTATATGGAAAAAAGATATTATGAGTTATTTTATAAAATTGTCTTTCATAAATGTTATGAGAAAAATAAATTAAAGAATTGGGAAAAGAGAGAATATTAAATGATTAAACGTATAATAGAAAAAGTAACATTAATGTTTAATTGGTATTATAAAGTGACTTATAATTTAAAACAAATATTTTTTTTAAAACGACTTACGACTACTTGCTAATGGTTATGTCTGGACTTGACAGTGGGGACACCAAATTTATTGGCTTTAAGTGTATGAAAAGGCTTTAGGTTGTCACCCTATATGGTGAGGGATTGTTTTCACTTTTATATCTATTTAACTGATTTGTCCAATTAACGGTGTCTATAATTTAGTACAATAACTTGAACAATTTAGCTATTTGATAGGCCATAAATGAATTTTAGGCAATGTTGGAATGAACACACTTGAGTGTTGTTCTGGACCGGTCAAAATGACTCTTGGCCCATTTACTTAGGCCTAATATAATCTGAAGCCCAAATGCTACATTTGGCAATCTTACTTGTGGTACCCCTCTTCCCCGCGAAGGGGGTGCACGAAGCAAACGAGATCAGTTCAAACGAGCCCCGGCGTCTCTTTGCACATTCCCACAATAAACTCTGGCGGTTAAACTTCCCACGATTTCGTAACCGCTAGAGTCGGGTGTGCTATCACAACGGCTCTGCAGCTTTCCACCTCTATAAATAGGGGACTCAATGTAGTCCTCAAGGTAGAACAATTCTTCCCCTTTAAACCCTCACACTATGATCTCTACTAACTTGAGCGTCGGAGCACCTGCAGGTACA
>Ga0099826_10003765_pt1 | contig 10431 bp, 7 predicted proteins | sample Mtrugardesep15_FD_76830 | JGI IMG/M metagenome (GOLD analysis project Ga0099826, IMG submission 76830) | Root nodule microbial communities of legume samples collected from California, USA - M. trunc garden sep15 | ecosystem: Host-associated > Plants > Roots > Nodule | place: USA: California...
TATATATATACTTACTTTTTTATTATAAAAAATGATAAAACAGTCCAAAAAATTGTTTCTATATAAGGTATAATTCTTTTTTTTTTCATAAGCTATCATGGTGACTGAAGAGCTTATGGACATGTAATAAGTTGTTTCTAGAAGTTCTCCCAAGCAGTCTCTTACATGGTTTGGTCGATATAATAAGTCAATCCAAACTACTTTTTTATTTTATGTTCTGTTATTGATTATTTATCTGTTTGATTTTTGAAAATTTTGCTTCATTTTGGTTTTTGCTTTCGGGTTTTTGTTTGCATAGAGTGAGAAATTTGAATTTGTGGGTGATTTGGAATTTTGAGAAATGGATTTTGTGTTTGTAAGGTAAGGTGCTTTATTTGGATGAACAACTTAATTAAGCGCCTATATATAAGCTATTTTTATAATAGAAGATTAAATAAAGTCAAATTGTTTTCTTATAAGCTATAAATTGTTCTTGTAAGCTATCGTGGAGGCTGAAGAGCTTATGGTAATAAGTTGAAAATCAGTTTATGCTAGTAGATACACTTAAAGAAGACAACCTGAACAAAACTAGAAAATGGGGTTGATTTGTTCATTCTAGTGAAGAGCTTATGGAATAAGCTGAAATCAGCTTATCAACATGTAATAAGTTGTCTCTAGAAACTCTGTCAAACAGTCTCACACTTGTTTATGTCAGTATATAACCTCAAATAAGTCAATGCAAGGAAAACTAAAAAACGGGTTTCTTTTTTGGGTGTTCTGTTGTTGATTAGTTATCCATGTCTGATTTCTGTAATGAAGTATTGAATTGGAAGGTACGGAGTATGTTGCAGTTTTCATGTTTGAATTGTGTTGTTGGATTTCATGGAATTGGTATTGATGCTATTTTCAAGGTCTGTAATACTAACAAAAACTTGTTCTTAATCTTTCAAGTGCATGATAATTTGTATATTGTTCTTAATATTATGCACATCCACAATTTTGTTGTATGTCCAAGTTTACGTTCACGGCACATTAATAACCAGACAAGAGGGGTAACTTGTTTTCTAAAATCAATCTAATTTTTTGATACTTGATTACCCTGTGATTAAATTTCTGGAAGCATGCATACTTTCTCTGTAGTAATTTTGTTTAGAGTACATATGAATTGAGCTCAACTTCAAAGGAGTGTGAAAAATGATAGTTTTTCTTATGCTAAGTTATAATTTGTTGCAGGTATGATTATTCTGGGTACGGACAGTCATCAGGAAAGGTTTGTGTTTTAATAAGAGTAACACAAATTTTTTGTTCTTGTTGTGTCGTCCATTCATAAATTTGATGGATAAATGTTGTTTTGTGTGAACTGTAGCCAAGTGAGCAGAATACATATTCAGATATCGAGGCTGTATACAAATGTCTCGAAGAAAGTTTTGGTGCTAAGCAAGAAGATATAATCCTTTACGGACAATCTGTTGGAAGTGGCCCGACTTTGGATCTTGCAGCTAGGTTACCTCAATTACGAGCTGTTGTTTTGCACAGTCCAATACTTTCTGGCTTAAGGGTGATGTATCCAGTAAAGCGTTCATACTGGTTTGACATATACAAGGTATTATATTGTGTATTACACAGAATATCTATAAAATTCCTAATTCCGTAATCTAATGAGATGCTCCTGTGTTCATATATGCAGAATATCGACAAAATTCCACTAGTTAATTGTCCAGTTCTCATAGTTCATGTAAGTGTTCTTCAAATATGTTTATTATGCTATTTAATCTGCAACTGTAATTTTTTTACATAGACATAACTTCTGGATTAGTTGCAGTCTTTTCTGACGTATTAGTTTTTGTCTAGGATACATAATTGAGATTTTCTTCTGTTTTTTTTCCTTTGCACCCTTGGTCCAGTTTCCCTTCTATTGAATTTCTTTGGCTTGAGACCTTCAATTTTTCATTTCGTTTTGAATATTTGGGACAAGAAGTTCAACACAGAGATTTCTATGCCAAGATCCGTATTTTTTTGAATAAATTCATAAATGAGAAAGAAAGATAGATTACGCTTAGAGCACGATTTGACTATTTCAATATTACTACTGTGAATTGAATACCTAAAATTTTTTAGACTCTTCTTCACCTGTCCTTTGTTACACTACTTGTTTGCTATGTTGTTTAAGCTATGACTGACGTAATTAGTCAAAGTACTTTTGTAACGGCAGTTACCAACTATATCTTTCATATCATTTGTAGGGTACTTCAGATGAAGTTGTAGATTGTTCCCACGGTAAGCAACTCTGGGAACTTTGTAAAGAGAAATACGAACCGCTGTGGCTCAAAGGAGGTAACCACTGCGATTTGGAGCTCTTTCCCGAGTACATCAGGCATCTGAAGAAGTTCATAACAACTGTAGAGAAGTCTCCATCGCAACGATATAGTTTCAGAAGGAGTACAGACCAGTTTGAGCAGCCTCGAAAGAGTACGGATGTTTTTGAAGTGACTAGAAAGAGCACTGATCGTAGAGAAAAGCCAAGGAAGAGCACAGACAAACCAGAGAAGGTAAAAAACTCGTCTTCTAGTAATGGTGGTGATATGTTGGAGAAATTGAGAATGACGTTTGATCATAAAGAGAGATCTCGAAGAAGTGTCGACTGTCATGAAAAGTCTCGAAAAAGCGTTGATCATCAATTAGAAAAAGGAAGGAAGAGCGTTGACCGACTCGACAGAATAAGGACTGGTTAATTCTTCTTGTATTGATGTTATATTCGTGCACACGGGATCGGTCTTTTTGTAATTTTTTATGTCCGTCTAATTGTTGTGTAGTATACTACACTTTGGCTTATCTCAGATATGATAATTATTGGCATTGAAGAAAAGGTTTGATGTTACAATGGAATTCACTTTTCATTCAGATGAGATGATTGTTTTGCTGAAAACATGATGCTGGTAAAATCATATTTTCACTTTAATTTTTCTTTTCTTTAATTTTCTCTTTTAAAAAAAATGGAAAAATGGTCGGAGCTTCTATTGTTTAATACTTTAATCATTATGGATTGTGACAGATAGTTATATTTAAAGGTACTAAATATGCAACGAGCAGTGATATATGAACAACCATTTGAAACAAACTTGTGACAACTTCCTTTCTCTCTCTTTTCATTGGTCCAAAACAATGGAGAGAGAAAAAGGAAGAGAGGGAATAAAAACAGAGAGATAGTTGTCATAAATTAGTTGTACAAATATCATTTCTCATATGCAACTGTCTATTGTTCGGTTCATCAAACTAGTTGACAGGTTGTGTCAGAACTTCTGATTTAGTAACATAAATATAATCATAAACAAAATTTAGTTTTATGTACCACCCTTATTTAACAAAAGTCGTAGGATTAAATTAATGTGAACATTATACTTAGAAAGCGTGGGAAATTGCATTTTAATTTTCACAAGAACTATCTACCCTAAGTTTTTTAGAAGGGTCTCGTTGGACACTCGTTAGTATTTCTCTGTTATATATCATACATGACTTCAGAAATACACATCTGAACTTGGAAAAAATGGTATAGATGTCGAAAACCACATGTTATGACCGAGGAAAAACTGTTTTTTTTGGGATGTGTACTTTCAAGCTTTTGAGGGTGAATAAAGTTCCAGCCTTAATTTGTTAGGAGTAAACTATACCGATCACTTTAGTTGTATCGAGTTTCAGTCACTGCATTACTCTATCGAAAATGGTTATTAAAGTAATTTTTTGTAACTTGTTTGTGTCAAAGATCTCCCTGCTAGGATTGTCGATTAACCTTTTTATGTATTCTCTAATTCAGAAAAAAGAAGAGGGATTAATAGGGCAAAGAAATATAATAATGAACAGTAATGTAAACTGATTTATGAATGAAATTCGGTATCATACACAAGCTCAAAACAGTTTCTCAACATTTTGGGGATCAAAGCAAACAGCTGTCCTATTTCTAGCGAAGGTACTTATCTCAAATATTTCACGAAGCATGTTTACAAAGCTGCAGAGCTGACATCATTAAACCCCATTTTTTGTTTGTGGAAAACAGCCTACTAGTGGTTCTCGATAGCCAATGACATTCATCAGCAATGGTTTCGCGATAATTTAATTCGCTGTCTGTAGGCTGTAGCATTCCAAAACAAATAATGTGTAACATATTTTCGAAAATTGGAAGTGTGTAGTCAATGGAAAGTTTCAAATGACTGTTTCCTGCATGCATGTTGCAGTGGAAAATGTGTGACTTGGCGTGAACTTCAAACAACAAGAGTTGATTTCCTTTGTGCTTCAATTACATAAATGAAGCCGAGTCGCCACGATCTCTGAGGCTTCCACAGATGATGATTAATGTACATCTACAACTTACTTTTATTGTTGAATTCAACTATAGTTGATGGCGGAAGGAGACCTGAGCTGATTTCATACACTGCTGTGAAGAGTGGAAACCTCTCTACCCAGCCGCGAGCGGTTAGAACCTCGTAAACCTCTTTTGCAGTTAACACACCCTTCATGAAAGAAATTTAGATGAATCAGGACACATTAACGAGTAACTTAAATACTGTTTGGTAAATGTCTTCTGCATGAATCATTGTGGTATAATACTTGCTATGTTTTATTTTGTATTTGGAAGAGATTTCTGATCTTTGAGCATATAATCTGGACTATGTTCAATGCAAAATAACCGTATATATTGATCTGTGATTCCTTATTTGCTACTCTCTATATTTATCATAATTGTTTAGAAGTATACATATTTGAATTTGTGTATCAGGAAATAACTAATAATTCATTTAATGTTTGTACCTGCAATTTCTGGCCTTTAAGCAACTCTGCTTCAAGTTCATCAAAAGACCTACAGAAAAAGAGACACAGAAATCAAATAGAGTTACATAAATTGTGTCTCTTTTTATCATCCCATGCAATGTTTTAAAACCGTACTAGAAATTAAACCCGTGAAATCTCTAGATCATGGTTGAATTGGTTCAACCACGGTTGAAACAATGATATATTAATAAAAAAGTAGAGTAGTATTTAAAAAAATCCAGACATTAAATACCGGTTTAACCAACTTCGGTCCAATTGATCCAATCACAGGTCATTTAGTTCAACCTCGTCCAATCTTGGTCCAATTTGGTTCAACCAGACTATGGTACAACTAAAACCAACCCGGAGTTCCGGTTCAATCGGTTGAACTGTCGGTTTCGGTCTAGATTTTAAAACGTTCCACGCAAGTGATGTGTACAAGATAGAGAAAAGAAAAACCTCTTTCCGCCATTTCTTGTATAAGCCGCCGCAACTTTCCTATTTCTTCCACTCACTGCCACAAATAACACTGTTTTAGTTAAACCAAGATAACCAATAACAAGAAAAATGTAGGATTAAAATAACCATTTTGAAAATCGTTCTCCTTACTGCATGTTGTGATAAGGTCAGCTACACCACAGCTCTCAAAAAAGGTACTGTACTTGACAGATGGAAAAAACAGCTTTGAAAATGCCATCATCTCTTTCAGACCAATTCTCATTATTGCAGACTAAACATATTAAAGATCCAACAATAAGAAACAAAAATGATGGGTGAGAAAAAAAATGGCTTAGTTGGAAATGATTTTCTATAAACTTACTTTTGTGTTATTTCCCATTTCCAAGCCATCAATAAAACCAGCAGCTACAGCCACTATATTTTTCAGGGTTCCACACATTTCAACCCCTTCAACATCCTGAACCTATAAAGTGCATCTACATTTTAATCAATATAGAAGTACTCAAGATTGGACACTAAGAATAAAATTACTACTTCATGGTTTTACAGTTTTTGATATTGTTGATAACACTAAGCAAATTTCTTTGGATTATATGAATTTTTCATTCAACTAACTTAGCTTTTTAGGGTCTGTTTAGTTCCTCAAAATGTTTTCAATTCTCATTTTGTATATGTAACAGAAAGTTTCCTCTTATTGATCCAAAAATGTCACGATCACTTGCCATTTTCTATAAACTTTCAATTCTCAATTCACAATTTTCATTTCAATCACCATATGCAAATTGCGAGCGATCGTGATATTTTTGGAAACGATGAAAATAACATTTTAGCGTTTTCAAAAATACCGATTAGGTTTTTTGAAATTCACAGGAACACATTCATACAAACATATTTTTTAAATTCATTATCCATTTTAGAAATGAAAATAGGATATGCTTCACTCACAGATGTCACATTAAAATAAGGAGTGTTGAACAACTGAACCCATCTTTCTGCAGCTTCTTTGTTATGTCTGTATCCAATTGTTGCCTCACTAAATTTCTGCATGGCAACCTGTCCAAAAAAAATATGAACAATTAAACAACCAATGAAATATAAGGTTTAGAAAATTACATTAAAACAAGTGTATATAGTTTCCTCTAGCTACCTCATTTGCTATATTGGCTCCCATTAAAACAGAACAACTGATTCCCAATTGATTGGATATTAAAGTAGAGATCATGGATGCACCTTCCTTCTTGACCTCCATCCCTTTTATAAGGGAAATCCCCTCTGCATCTGTCCTTATTTTCCCTTTAAGCCTTTTGCATATTCCTTCCATGAATTGATGCGGTGTTACAAATACCAGCATGTTTGCATCCTTAACTATATATTTCACCATTCAATAAAGAACACAAGTTGATAAAAAATGTTGATAACAACAAATTCTTGTGTAGTTTTTTTGGTCTATTTCTCTATTTAAAATTTTGATTGTTTGAGTTAATGCACTTCTGGTTCTCCTATTTCGCTTATTGACGTAATGCACTTCCAGTTCTCCTATTTCACTGATTGATTGATTAACCATTCACGATTGTGTTAAGTTGAATAATGAGCTGACGAGTCACAGAGGTTGTGTCACGATGCATATGCGTATTAAATCTTGTTATTTTATTTTATATATCACTAATGTAATGTTTTGAAAAAATAAGGGTAAATTGTCATTTTCGTCTCTGAATGTGTAACGAGTAGCCATAATAGTCGTTCAATGTAGCGAAATTACAAAATAGTCTCTGATCGTGCACTCCGTCAATCAAAATCGTCCCTGATGTTAAAATAGTCACAAACGTCAGGGATTAATTTAACTAACGGAGTGTTCAATCAGTGACTATTTTAGAATTTTGCTACATTGAAGGACTATTTTGGTTATTTATTACACATTCAAAGACGAAAATGACTATTTGCCCAAAAGAATAAAGGTTAAAATGAAGAAAATGAGGCCTGCTTGTTTTGCATAAGTTTGTATTTTTAGAATACAAGTAACAGTTTGAAAAACTTAATTGATATGCATATACCTGCATTTTCAAGGTCTGGATCTGCAACTACATTTTGACCTAGCTTGACTCCTGGGAGATACTTAACATTTTCCTGCCATGAAGAACAGTTATTATTAAAAAATACTCATTGAAAAAGATACATATTGCATATGCAATTGGAATCAAATATATGACTAGTCCTTACATTGGTTTGTTTGATGACATCTGTGAGCTTATCCCCATTTGGTAAAGTTTCCTCAAATACCCACATCCTCACTTCATCTGTTTATATATATCCAAACATATCATTAACATGGGAAATGAAAACTTAACATTCAAATTGATTTTTTTTTTCAAGAGTATGAGCATGCTATATAGTACAAACGTTTTCTAACAAGAATACAAGTTGTATGAACGTCGATTTGCATTCCTTTTACAATTTTGTCTAACATATACAAGAAAAATGCTCTTGCTTGCACCATGCCATTGTCTTTTTTGACATTAGATCAAAAAGTCACATCACTTCTCAATTAATTTAATGGTTGAATTTATTGATCAAATGTTAAAAAGTTTGTGCATGATGCAAGCGAGTTGTCTCACTTGTACACCATAGAATTGGCATTCTTTTAGAGTTATAAGCACGACACTGCGGCACGGGCATCACAAAATTAGACGATAGTAAGAAACAAACTAACCATACACAATGAGAAAAAAGGTAACAGTTATTTTCTACCTAGCATTTTCCTAACAAAAACAAACTACTTTTTTTTCTTCATAATAACACAAAGCTAACAATCAATAAGCACTACTCATTCAGAAAAAGGTTTCTCTATATTCCTTAAGGTTGCTCAAACCCTAAAAAAGACCGATCAGAAGTTAGCTTCCCACGGAAAAGAAGCCTATTAAAACATGCTGTGCCATTGGAATATAAGTTTTGATAAATTGAGGGGCTTTTGAGAAAATTACGAGGGGCAATATAATAAATTTTTCATTCAAAATGCATGCATATGGCACAACTCAAGTAAAAAAAAAGTAGAAGAAAAAGTACCGTGGAAATCACTGAGCTTGATGGTGTTGGATGCTATAAGCTTTGCCGCAACACTACCCCAATTGCCACTACCAACAATGGCGACCTTATTCATGACGATGACGATGTTAATCTTCTAACTTTCAAGCACAAGTTACAGTGTGGCGGAGAGAGAGAGAGAGGAACAAATGAGGCAGTGAGAGAGAAGGAACAATAATGCAGCACAAAAGAGAAACAACAGACGGAAAAATATGCCATTGGGTAGTTAATAATTAACTTCAGGAAATAAATAATTGCCATACAAGTCTATTTACCAAAAAAATAATTTTAAAAAAACTTAAACGTTTCGTGAGAAACAATCTCCATGGAGTTGAATGCGGTGGTTCCATACATGTTTGCTCCTGTAGAGCGTGGACAGGATTACGTGGCTTGTAATAAACCCACCTCGTTTATGGAGTATAATTTTTTTGTGACATGTTCCATCAACTTTTTTTGACTTCTCTAACAGATCTTTAAGGGACACTGATTATCATTTTCTATTTTTAAATGGAATTTTAATTTTTTATTTTTTTTCCTATTCTTTTTGTATACTCCATCCGTTTCATAATGAGTGTCACTTTAGTCAAAAATATTTTTTGGTGTAAATCGGATATCCTCCGCACGCAACTGCGGAGATTAATCCCTCGATCATTGTAGGACCCAAATGGGCGGCAGACTCTTCCTAAGAGTTTTAACGCTGCTGCATGCCCAAGGCTGGATTCGAACCCAGAACCTTAGTTAAGCTAGAAGAGATCTGTTCCATCTCATCTAAGCGCCCTTGGGTTTTAGTAAAAAAATATTTGTTTCAAAATGAATGTCACTTTACATTTCCAATACAACTTTTCTCTCAACTTTACCCTCAACAAATACTCCAACTTTTCTCTCGCACAATTTTCAATGCAACTTTAAGTTTGTCTTTTTCTTGGGCAGTTTAGTAAAAGTGTTATGTCTAATGATTATTTCATTTCATTCCTTAATTTGTGTGCAATTGGCTAAAATGACACTCATTTTGAATCGGAGAGAGTAATTGATTAGTTTTTCTATTTGTATCCGTGTATAAGACTGAATAGTGTAAAAATATAAAATCGCTTAAATTTTAGTGAATGTGTTTTCGAGAGGTTTAGGATGTGTTTGTTTTAAGGTAGGAAATTCTATTCTTAGGAATGATATTCTCAAAAATAATATTTCTAGGAATAATCAATATTTTTCTTAGAAAAAAGTAATAAATATTTCTACTTATATGTTTGAAATTTTTTAGATTTCACTGGAATGTTTTTGAAGTTATATAATTAAAAAAAATAAAAATGGAAGTAAATTGGAGTGGTAGTGGGAAGTTATAGTAAGTTTAGATCTATTCTAATGAAAATGTTAGATTCCCATTAAAATTGAAGAAATTATATGTAAATAACATTCATGGGAATATGACATTCATGTAGACAAATTTTCAAAACTTGAAATAAAGATGAAAATGTTGCATTTTCAATCACATTTCCATAGCAAGTTGGGACATTCCAATCTCTTGCCTTGATTAGGTTGGGACATTCATTCTTTAGGTGACCAACGTTACCACATTCATAGGAATTTGGACATTTCTCCTTTTTACTAACCGCTCCTTTGATTTTAGTCTTCCTAGAGTTCACCAAATTGTTGTCACTACGTCTTAACTCATTCTTTTGAATGTAACGTTTAAAACGTCTATCAAATAGCCTCATTTATTCTTCACTAGGTGATTCTTCTTTGGAGTTACCATCCCCATTGTTAGACAACTTTTCCTTGGACGATGAGGCTTTCATCGCAACAGATTTATTTTCCCTCTTCTTGAAATCTTCCTCACTAGCTTTCAGCTGTAAGATCTCGTGTTCATGCTCATTGAGTTTGCCAAAGAGAGTGGTGATTCCAAGAGTGTTAAGGTTCTAAGATTCCTTTATTGCGGTAACCTTTGGTTGCCAATCTCTAGTCATGCATCTTAACACCTTGTTAGTACAATCTTGGGTTGAGAGTGTTGGAATATGCCCTAATAGCCAATCTATATTGATTGAGTTTGGCTTTGTATCATGATATTGATATAAGTATATATTGTGAATATATAATAATAAGGCATTTCTTTATTGA
>Ga0099826_10003766_pt1 | contig 10431 bp, 8 predicted proteins | sample Mtrugardesep15_FD_76830 | JGI IMG/M metagenome (GOLD analysis project Ga0099826, IMG submission 76830) | Root nodule microbial communities of legume samples collected from California, USA - M. trunc garden sep15 | ecosystem: Host-associated > Plants > Roots > Nodule | place: USA: California...
ATGAAAGTAACGAGAGAGAAGAAGTTCGATTAATCAACATTAAGCATAATTTTTTGTCAACGTATCAAAACCGTATCTTATCCAAAATTTAAATTTTTTACATATATTCATCCCTCAAAAAAACACTATTATTTCATAAAAATATACTGGTCATTTCATTGTAATTTGGAAAGCTGTAGTTCGTAAGTCTTAACACTCTTTCTCAACCTAACCACTGCATTTCACTCTCTGCTGCGGTATGTATTTCGTTTCATCCTTTCAAATCTCCATTTTCACTTTGAATCGCTTCAACTTTTTCTGTTCACGATCTCATTTCTCATTTTGCTATACTTTTGAATCCAATAACCTAAAACCCTTATGCTTTCTTTTCCATACCACGATGTAGATTAATACTTATAGTTTCTTGTTTTTCATAAATACTTACTTCACAATGCGTTTATTACTCTGTAGAACTAACTAACAACTTCATTTCTAGTGCTTAATCTACACCAACTGATTAAGTTATGTTTGGTTGATTGAATTTGGAGGGTTTAGGTATATTTTTTTGTTAAATATTTCAGATTTTAATAAATTTGAAAGAATGGTATGATAGATAATCATTTTTTAAATCATTTTATTTTATAACCTTAATTTAGAAAACACCTCCAAAATCCTCATCCAAACAGGTCCTAAGTGGACAGTGGATACCCTGTTCTGTGATCGATTATGTGACGCAGTGTATTTATCTATCTTTGCAGGTAGGGTACATTTCATTGAGTTTCCACAATGGCGGTAAGTTGCTTGCTACTAATCGTGGTATTTTGTTTCATTTCCGATTTTTTGTTCTATATGTTTATGATTTCTTGTAATGTGAATGTTACAGATTGATAGAATTTTTAAAGATGAAGCAAGTGAAGAGAAAGGAGACCGGGCAAGAATGGTGAGAGCGCATTATAATTTCGTTTAGACAAGTTCACTTTGGAATTGTATCGGTTAATATTTCAATGTATTATTAACCTATTTGTCCGAGTCTAGGGATAGTTGGTTAACTCTAACTGACTGTGTTTATGAATTGGTTTTGTACAGTCATCTTTTGTTGGGGCCATGGCTATCGCTGACTTGGTTAAGACTACCTTAGGCCCAAAGGGAATGGTAAAAATTCTTATTCACTAGTGAAATGTCATGCTAAACAATTTTATTTTCTGCTACCAAGAAAGAACTAAGTAATTCACATATCTGGGATGATGTTTGCAGGATAAAATTTTGCAGTCAACGGGTAGAGGGCGTGAAGTTACTGTTACTAATGACGGTGCTACAATCTTGAAGTCCCTTCACATTGATAACCCAGCTGCTAAAGTCCTTGTTGACATTTCTAAAGTTCAAGATGATGAAGTTGGTGATGGAACTACCTCTGTTGTTGTATTGGCCGGGGAGCTTTTAAGGGAGGCAGAAAAGTTGGTTGCAGCTAAAATTCATCCAATGACTATAATAGCAGGTTCATTTCTTTTCTTTTCAACAATGGTTTAGATGCCCTTATGATGGGGATTTATTCTCTTTTCGCACTGACAAATTTCCAATGACAACTTCATTGATTCACATTCCTAGTGTTAGGAAATTAACCTTGATAAGTAATTGAATTGCTGATGAAAGCTACATTTTCCTTATCGTCTCGTCTACCCTGATTGTTTTATTATTTTTTTTTGGTACAAATCTACCCTGATATTTTTATGTATATTGTACAGAAGATCTTTCTTTGGTACGCAACAACTTTGATGCTACTTTGAAGTAAATAAATCTAAAATGTTTATAGTTTCTAAAATTTAGTTGTTCCGTCTTTGTAATTAAATTAAGGACCAATTTATTGATGGATGTGATCTAATATAACAGTAGCAGTCAGTGAAAATCTTTCATTTTCAGTTTTTTCTTTGCAAGGCTGCCGCATTTATTCTTCCTTTAGTTTGGTTTCTTTGTGCGGACCCTTCATTCTTTCTGAAAGATGAGTAAAAAGTAAAAATTGCGGGAAGCATCAGAAACATAAAGCACCAAAGTTTGATAATGGTGCTTTAAAAGTCCTTTATAATTCTGATAGACTTTGCATGATTGTTGTCCCACTCCGCCGATAGTGCAGTTTTTTGTCATGTTTGGTTTCAAATGATGCATGTGATTAATATAATATATTTGACATTATCGGTTATGATTTTTAGGTTTCCGAATGGCGGCTGAGTGTGCTCGTAATGCATTGGTAGAGAAGGTTGTGGACAACAAAGAAGATGCTGGTATTTACTTTCCCTTTAGATGTTAGGTTTACCATTGCTATTGTTATTTGTTTACAGCAGGGTCAGATACAGAAGAATTCTTTTGTCATAATATCTTATGCATAAATTTTCTGGATTGTGCAGAGAAATTCAGGTTAGACTTGATGAACATTGCAAGGACTACTTTGAGCTCCAAAATTCTCTCACAAGACAAGGAGCATTTTGCAAAATTAGCTGTAGATGCTGTAATGAGACTAAAGGTGATTGGTGACTACCCTATTAATAATGAGTCCAGTTTTGATAGATTTAGCAAATAGTTTATGGACTGTTGCCATGTTTTCTTTTTTGCTTCATATCTGCAAAAACTCTACTCTATAAGTTTTTTATACGATTTAGCAAAAGATATTCACTGAAAAGAGTTGAACATGGTTATGTTTTTTCCAGGTTATAAGAGTATTTCATTTGTGATAATGTTTTTATTTTTTTGTTCTAATGTTTTTAAAAGCACAGAATGTTTGCAGTTTAATTATTATTTTAGTTATTCAGTTTTTTGTGCTTACAAATATGATATACGTCAGGATTTTTTTTTCATAGTGATCTCTATTGTTATAAAATTAACTATATAACTTTTCTTTTCCATTTTCATATTACAGGGAAGCACCAATTTAGAATCTGTCCAGATTATAAAGAAGCCCGGAGGATCACTGATAGACTCATTTTTAGATGAAGGGTAATATTACTGAAAATTTATAATATGTTTTTAGTTTGAGTGTCAAATCAAATGCTTCTATTCTATCCTTTTTTGAATCCTGCTGTTTTTTCTTTTCTATAGAGTTGCATACGACATACGTAGTCTTCAATTAACTTGAATGAATTCAAATTATTGCCAACTTAACTATCCTGTATAATGAACCATTTGTATCAGTCTTCGTAAAAAATAGTATTTCTGTTTCTAAATTGGATTATATTTTTGTTTAGATTTATTCTTGACAAGAAAATTGGTATTGGACAACCCAAACGCATAGAGAATGCAAAGATACTAGTTGCAAACACTGCGATGGACACAGACAAGGTGAAAATATATGGAGCCCGTGTTCGTGTCGACTCTATGTCTAAAGTTGCTGAGATTGAAGGAGCTGAGAAGGAGAAAATGAAAGAAAAGGTGAACAAGATAATAGGTCATGGCATCAACTGTTTTGTCAACAGGCAGTTGATTTACAATTTCCCAGAGGAGCTCTTTGCTGATGCGGGAATATTGGCTATTGAGCATGCTGATTTTGATGGTATTGAGCGTCTGGCTCTGGTAACTGGTGGTGAAATTGCTTCAACTTTTGACAACCCTGAGTCTGTTAAGCTTGGACAATGTGACCTTATTGAAGAGATTATGATTGGTGAGGATAAATTGATCAAGTTTTCTGGTGTTGCAATGGGGCAGGCATGCACAATAGTTCTGAGAGGTGCTAGGTACGTTTTTTTCATTTGTCATTGTAAATTCCTTTCCTGTTCTTTGACATATTCGGGGATTTTTATCTTGAATTCTTGAGGTTTTCTTATTCTGGCAGTATTTGCTTGCAATATTTCACTGTCTATTCAGAGTAGATCATAGTGTTTGATATGAATTGTGTTATACAGATGACCCTTTTATTGAGTTTCTGTGCTGGTTTATTGAAGGTTAATGTCAAGGATTCTAACTTTTAATTTTGTTTGTTTTAAAATAGTTCATAAATTTTCGCTTATAATTATTGAGTCCACCAGTTTAACTAGAGTACTAGACTGCTGAAATGTTGAACATTAATTGCTTTTATGCACACCTGTTCTTGTATTATCATGCAAAGTTAGTTTATGTCCTTTTATTTCCCTGCTCCTTACCATTTTTTATGGCTTTGGTCAGTGCATTTGACCCGGATATGTATGGAGTTTCTTGTATGCATGAGTAGACATCTTTTTTTAACAAATTTGATTTCAAGTTTTTATATTCAGTCGCACTTTCAGCCTGACATCTGTTTTTATGGCAGCCACCATGTTCTTGATGAGGCTGAGAGGTCATTGCATGATGCCTTGTGTGTGCTATCTCAGACTGTCAATGACAGCAGGGTGTTGCTTGGTGGCGGGTGGCCTGAAATGGTAATGGCTAAGGAAATTGATGCATTGGCTAGGAAAACTCCAGGAAAAAAGTCTCTTGCTATGGAGGCATTTTCCCGGGCACTCTTGGCTATCCCAACAACCATTGCTGATAATGCTGGTTTGGACAGTGCTGAGTTGATTTCTCAGCTCCGTGCTGAGCATCAGAACGAGGGATGTACTGCTGGAATTGATGTCATCTCTGGTTCTGTAAGTACAATTTTGAGAATTGCACTGATATTTGAGTGAACATGATTTTGAAATGCCACATCTTGATATATCATTCTATAATCTTTTTCTTGGTAGCAGATTTGTTTCTGATCACTGCATTCACTCTGGTCATATCATAGTGATTTTGGTATATTACATGAAATGTCTCATTGAAATTTACAATATAAGTTTGTATTTATTTCATGCAGTCATTTCTTAATTAGATTTGACTCCCTAGTTGTATGATATGGACTATGGCATTATGCGGTGACTAAGTCCCACTGAATAGTATGAGAAGCTTAGTAAAGTACTCAAGTGACTTAATTCTTTACCCTTGACAACTAGTTTTTAAGTTCTTATCAGTTTATCATTTATTAACTCAATATATGTAAGAGTGATTTTACCGAGGTTTATGTCGTATTTTAGGAAAATATCCTGTAGGCTTCTAGCTCAGCATGCTTCCTTTCTATTTTCTGTTTGGCTAATATACTTTGACCGATGTGTACTTCTTGTAGGTTGGAGACATGTTTGAACGGGGCATTTGTGAAGCATTCAAAGTCAAGCAGGCTGTATTGCTATCTGCAACAGAGGCAGCTGAGATGATCCTTAGAGTCGATGAAATCATAACTTGTGCTCCAAGGAGGAGAGAAGACAGAATGTAAAAATCTAGTGATCATCCAACTTTCAGATGCTTGTCATGCCTTGGCAAATTCTGACTTTTTCACTATAGAAATTTGCAATCTGGGACCGCAACCAAAAGCGAATCACTATAGAATTGGTGCTCTAACTGTTTAAATCAACTGGTCACAATGAACTTATGTGCTTGTTTAAAATTTTGATTATTGTTATGTACATTTCCTGTTTCACCTGGGTGCTAGCTTTTTCTTCTTTTAAACCATTTTGTTATATTTCACGTGTCTTTGGTGTGTATCAGTCTAGCTGCCAATTAGAATTTTACTATTTGAAACCTCAATGAATGTACTAGGGGTTCAATTTTGATGATATTGTTTGAATGTTAGTGGAAACTTATTATAATATCATACGATGTTGTCCCAATTTTATAGATGGTTTTTCGGTCTTTCTAACATGTGTCTTAAGATCACATGTTTAGAAATACAAAAGTAGAATTATATATTGAAAAAACAGTTGTTTAACTTTTAAGTAATTTTTTGGTTATCAACTTTTAAATAATAAAATGCACAAATTTTGAGATAGTATTTCTATATTGAATTTGTAATTTTCCATAGTTTTTTCAGTCCTCAGTTGTTTCTTTATGTATCTCTATTCTAATTCCAAATCAATTGTCAAAAGGGTTTTACGTAGAGAACCGAGTGAATGATGCATTTAAAACTAAAGGATTTTTTAGTTCTAAATTTATTGGGGAAACAATGATTCTGATCAATGGCTTGTCAGTTGACTCATGTTTCTTCATGAATCTCGAGAAATAGAGAACACAATGTTAATGCATTAACACTTGGGATTTTTACCTCCATAAGGAATGAAAGATATCAAGCAATTAAACTAACTGTTGTCCAAGAATGTTATCCCTCCCTCCCAAAATGAGTAACTAATTATGTGTATTATTCACATAACATATTTTTACTATATTTTACTAGCACTAAGCAAATGGTGGGAGTTTGAATTAACCATACGTCAATTACGATGGTTGGGCAGCTTTCCTAAAAACATCAACAATGTTTTTTATTTGATTTTGTTCTCTATGTTTGGAATGTTTGATGTGACTTGATGCTAGAATTTTTCGATAAAGAGGAACCTATTCATCACCTTTTAAACTACAATCGTTTTGGTGGCTTAATGCAAATCAATAGAATTTTGTTTTCAATTACCATATGTGGTGGCTTAATCTTCCATCTTATTTGGGAGTTTTTATTTAGCTTCATTTACGTTTTTGTTTTCTCCGCATGTTGCACGACTTTTCCTTTTGTTTTTCCCTACGGTATATGTTGTAACAAATTTTGCTATTCCTTAGTTTTTTTTGACACTTCTTACATTAGAAAGACTAAGCTGGTTGGTTAATATATTTCATTTTAATTTAATTTATGTAAGTTCAAATAAGCGAATATAAACAAACATATACAAGATTTTTTTTATTTGTTTTTTACATTTGGATTAATCTGAACCCTCTATCTATTAGTCTATTACACAACACCCTCCTTTTGATCGCATGCGCTGACAGAACCACCGCAAAACTAAACCCTAAAACCTCGCCGCTATCGCCACCATCAGAAGGCGATTCCGGCAGCCGAGACTTCGTCAGCTGAAACACTGCATCAATCATCCACCGGTGCTCTCACGGAACTTTATCAGTTCATTAAACAGCGGTTAAAGGACCATTGCTTGAACTACATCATCAGGTTCAAACTTCTTCATTTTTTCGCTTTTTTTTTTCTTTCATTTCTTTTGCTGGTTGTTGGTTAATGTGTTTTTCATTTGCCTTTTGCTGCTGTCAATTTTCGATTTTGTTAGAGTTTAATGTACATGCTCTGTCAGTGTAAATTAATTTTACACTGAATAGGAATCAATTATCTCTCCACGTCTTACCATTAAAGTTAGGTGTAGTGAAGTAATTTGGCGGAATACACGGTTGCTATTAGATGATAGTGTAGAATTATTTTACACTGTCAATGTGTATCCTAATTTCTCCTTATTTTGTGTTATTTCTTTGAAGTAGTGGTTTATAATTGTTGTTTTTGCTGTTATTGTTATTTTATGTATTTCAATTTAGTTTATGATTGCTGTTGCTGATGTTATTGTCACTTGGAACATAGATAGATACCCTTTTTGTGATTGGATTATGTGACGCGGTGTATTTACCTATCTTTGCAGGTCATTCATTATATTTGGTGATTTATATGGTGAGGTGAATGTTACAGATTGATAGAATTTTTATAGATGAAGCAACCAAAGAGAGAGGAGAGCGGGCAAGAATGGTGCGCGTCTTATGATTTTATTGAGACGTGTTCACTAATTGTGTTGCCTAATATTTCAATGCATTCTTAACATTTTTATGTGACTCTAGGGAAAGTTGGTTAACTCTAACTAATTCAGACAAATCTATTCTTTTGTCCATCCGTGAACTTTGTTATCCCCTTCCGCCTCCGCGAGAATCACCCCGCATCCAAAACCTCACCACCTTGTAACGATGATACTAAAACGCCTCTTTCAACTTTCTCATTCCACCTCCATTCCCACCACTCTTCGCTCCTTTCACTTTTCTTCATCGTCATCATCATATTCTTCACTTTCTCCCGCCCTTTCTGAATCCCTTTCTCACTTTCACCGTACCCTCCAAGAATACCCTAATTCAACACCCTCTTATTTATCCTGCAACACTCTCATAGACAACCTACGGAAAGCAAAACACTATGACCATGTAATCTCTGTTCATTCCAAAATGGTCAGTATTTCTGTTTTCCCCTGTTTTACTTCTTTATCTGCTTTGATTGAAAGTTTTGTCAATACCCAGCAGCCAAGTTTTGCTTTTGGTGTCTTGGGGTTGATTATGAAGCGTGGTTTTCATTTAAATGTGTATAATTTCAACCTTTTGTTAAAGGGCTTTTGTCAATGTGGTGATAGCGATAAGGCTATGGATTTGTTTTGTTTGATGAAAAGGAATTGTTTGGTTTCTGATTGTGTTAGTTATAATATAGTTATTAATGGACTTTGTAAAGGTAAGAGATTGGTTGAAGCTAAGAAATTGTTTGAGGAGATGAAGGTTGGGGATTGTAATCCGAATTCGGCTACGTTTAGTGCTTTGATTGATGGGTTTTGTAAGAATGGTGAGGTTGAGGAGGGTTTTGGATTGTTGGAGGAGATGGAGAAGATGGGTTTGGTGGGTGATGTGTATGTGTATAGTGCTTTGATTAGTGGATTTTGTAACAAAGGTGATATTGAGAGGGGGAAGGGACTTTTTAATGAGATGTTGAGAAAGAATGTTACTCCTAATGTTGTTACTTATAGTTGTTTGATGAATGCTCTTTGCAAGAAACAGAAGTGGAAAGAAGCGTCGCAAATGTTGAATGATATGACGGCTAGTAAGGTCCGTCCTGATGTTGTTACGTATACAATTTTAGCTGACGGGCTTTGCAAAAATGGAAGGGTGTCTGATTCAATTAAAGTGTTGGATTTGATGGTGAAAAGAGGGGAAGAGCCGAATAATGTAATGTATAACGCTATCATAAATGGACTTTGTAAGGAAGGTCGGGTAGATGATGCACTCAGGATTCTGGAAACTATGGCAAAGAAGGGGAAGAAACCTGATGTGGTTACCTACAGCACATTAGTGAAAGGACTATGTGGAGTTGGAAAAATCGATGAGGCAGTGGACCTTTTGAACCTGTTAATGAGCAAGGAGTTCCATGTAAAGCCTGATGTCTTCGCATTTAATCATGTAATTCAAGAACTTTGCAAACAACGGCGTCTTCCTCATGCCAAAAGGGTCTACTATACAATGGTTGAAAGGGGGTTCCTAAGCAACATAGTGACCTACAATATTTTGATTGGCGGTTATCTAAGCGCTGGAAAGCTTACTGAGGCATTGCAATTATGGAAGGATGCAGTTGACTCGGGAATTTCCCCCAACGCAGTGACCTATACTGTCTTTATTAATGGTCTTTGCAAAATGCAAATGCTAAGTATTGCAAAAGGACTTTTCAACAAAAAAAGAGCTTCTGGAACTAGACCGACAGTAAGTGAATACAATTCATTAATGGCATCCTTATGCAAAGAAAGTAGTTTGGAGCAAGCTAGAAACTTATTTCAAGAAATGAGAAATGCGAATCACGATCCTGATGTTGTCTCGTTTAATATAATAATTGATGGAACGCTCAAAGCAGGAGATGTTAAATCAGCCAAAGAATTGCTATTGGAGATGCAAAACATGAATTTGGTCCCTGACAATTTTACATTTTCAATATTAATAAACAGGTTCTTAAAACTCGGGCAGTTGGATGAGGCCGCGTCGCTTTATGAGAGAATGGTCTCTTATGGTCATGTACCAGATGCTGTGCTATTTGATTCCTTGCTAAAGGGGTATAGTTTAAAGGGAATAACAGAAAAAGTTGTTTCCATGCTTCAACAAATGGCCGATAAGGATGTTGTTCTGGACTCGAAATTAACTTCGACCATCTTAGCTTGCCTATGTAACATGTCAGAAGATGTTGATATAGAGAAGATACTTCCAAAATTTTCACAACATACATCGGCAGGAGCAAGTATTAAATGTAATGAACTTTTGATGAAACTGAATACAGTTCATCCAGAGCTTCAATTATTAGTTGCTTGATGGTTTTTGTTATGTGACGCCAGGAAACTATTAAGTAAGTTCTACTTTGTCTTTCATTAAATTAATAAAAAAATGAGTCATGTTCCATGAATTTTTTATTTTTACTACTCAGATTAAATAGCCAAAATTGTCAAGATGATATAGTTTCATTTCAGATTGCTGTGTGTCTAATGCTCGGACACACTTGTTCATTAGCATATGAATAGTACATATTTCTGCTGATCATAGGGTGATTTCACTGTTAATTCATGTATGTATATACTAATACAAATATATTATTCAATGGTGTGATTTGGAGAGTTTGTCTTAGTTGCATGGACTAGTTTATTTTTGTCTTAGTTGTATGAATAGTTAATAATGTGCGTAATGTAAGTATACTGGTTGCAAACACTGCCATGGGCACAGACAAGGTGAAGACATATGGAGCCCGTGTTTGTGTTGACTCTATGTCTAAAGTTGCTGAGATTGAAGGGGCTGAGCAAGCTGGTCTTGTTGGTATTGAGCGTCTGGCTCTAGTAACTAATGCTGAAATTGTGTTATCCTTTGACAAACCTGAGTCTG
>Ga0099826_10003767_pt1 | contig 10430 bp, 3 predicted proteins | sample Mtrugardesep15_FD_76830 | JGI IMG/M metagenome (GOLD analysis project Ga0099826, IMG submission 76830) | Root nodule microbial communities of legume samples collected from California, USA - M. trunc garden sep15 | ecosystem: Host-associated > Plants > Roots > Nodule | place: USA: California...
AACCTAAAAAGTCAATTTTACTTATATTTAGAAACGGAGATAGTAACAAAATAGACGATCGAGTGCATGAGAATATTCTGATATTTTACCATGAAGTTAGCACCATATGATGATGTCTTAAGTGTAGGGAGGATAACCAATACCAAGCATAGTATTGTTGAGAGCACTACCAAGTAATTTATGTACCTATTCATAACAACATATGTTAATATCATGAGATTAAAAGCACAAAAGAATAGTAAAATTGTGTGAAGGTAAATTTAAGGGATTTAGTACTTGAGGGAGATTCTTCCATCACAGTCACTTCTTTCATGTCTTTTTCACAATCGCTGTAAACAAAATATACACGTTCATAAGATACATACGAATTGAAAAAAAAAATAGAATTATAGGAGGAAAAAGTAAAAGGATGGAGTACCTTGTGATTGGATCAGAGCAATTAGATAATCCCATCAGAGGAATAATTACTTGATTATCTTCCATTCGTTTTAGAATTCTAGTTCTAAAGTATAGAGAGAGCTTTCAGTAGATAAATATTGGTGAAAGGCTAACATACGAGAACTTATATACTGTGTGCCGTAACAAACATCTAAAGTTAAGTGCCATAAATTTTTACGATATTTTTATTGGAGGAACTTTTAATAACACTTTTAACACGTCTGTAAAAGATTGTTGAAAAACTTAAGAGTTTAAGCATAAATTAAACAAATTTAGATTGAGTAATGACTGATATTGAGTGCATAATTTTTTTGTAGGGATTAGAAAAACTATTAAAATTAAGTAAGGACTAAACTTAAAATGTCGCAATTTTATAAGGACAAAAACATATTTAACCTAATAAAAATGCTAGTTTTTTTTGCATAATTCTAACTAGCAAAAAAAACTACTACTAGTCAATTCAATAAGTACTAGTTAATTGAATACATAACGATTACAACCATTAATTAAAAGAAGAAAAAATAAAAGAATAGAAGAGATGGTAAATTATTGTGTTTGAGTCAATTATGGATATCATAAATTGAACTTATGCAATCTCTAAAATTGTGACCACCGCTAAATCGTTCTTCCAAGAGAATGTGTTAGCCGATATATAGAAAAACATTTCTCAAAGTTTATTGAAGGCATGCAAATAAACTAGTGAAAAGTAATTTAAAAGTTCATTTCAAAAAAATTCAATGACCTCCCTTAAAGTTCGTTAAAATAGCACTCACACCACACCCGACCCCATTCATTTTTTCACCAAACACAAACTTCTCTTACACTTAGTATATATGTTTAGATACGCGGTCAAAACATTTCAAAAGCAATTTTAACATGTTTGGTTCTCAACATACACTCTACGGCCGTCGTAAGTTTGCAGTTTCAGAATCGATTCTTATAGAAGCTGCTCTCCCTTCGTGAAAGTAGACAACCTCCATTTGTCTCTTTTACCCTTGAACTTCATCACTTTTTATTTTATATTTGACAAATCCCTCCGGCTACCCAGCTACATGAGAAACATTTTACTTCATCTCACTGTTGTTTAAAATTATTTCTATGTGAAAGTAGTTATTAATTTTTTGTATTTGGGGCTACCTATTGGTGGAGATAGTAGGAAACTAAGTTTTTGGAAACCTGTGGTTGATCGTATAATTGTTAGACTTTTGACATGGAATAATAAGTTTTTATCTTTTGGTGGCCGGCTAGTTCTTCTGAAGTCTGTCAATTAAAAAAGGCTAACTATTAAGTTTTTTGAATAAAAAAAGGCTAACTATTAAGCCTATCAAAAAGCTTTTTTTAAATTTTATAAAATAAAAAAATAACTGATAGTTTTTCATATTTTTTTCGTAGAACGTTTTTTAGTAATCTTTACACAGTCGTATTAAACTTGAACATAAAATTAATAACTAACTAAAAATGGAAATGCTCTAAAAAAACGTAAAAATGGAATTGAAATTTGTAAAAGAATAAATAAATGAAAACTGTTTTAAATGCACATATAGAAAAACCCATTTTGGTCATTTTCATAATTAAAAGCAATTTTGACACAAAATATCCAAACAATATCTTTCATATGAATCACTTCTAGAGTAAAAGTATCCAAACATAATCTACTTTTCATTCAACTCGCTTTTAATCAAAATCAATTCTACAAAATCAATTTTCGCCGTCGCATAACCAAACACACGTTTACTAGTTTTTGAGGGAGAAAGTGAAACACCTCCCAATTTAACATCATTAATGCCTTGTCCAAATGTCCCTCATGTACATCCTTGCCAACATCATAACACTTGAGTTTTTTTTGTATAACTATAACTATTGTTCTACATTTACGAGCTAGTTATCCACTTAAACATAATGTAAGATTTATCTAAGAGTATGAGAAAGAATAAGACCTGATTTATCCAAAAATTTTAAGAAAAATAACATGTTGCATAATGATTGTAATGGTACGAACCTAAGAACCCTAACTCAATTATCCTTTAAGTCATCCATTAGTGTAGTCCATTAAAGAACGTGACATAAAAGCCCAATGTGCGAGTCCAGTTAATGTCCAGCAAAGTGACCACCTCATCAACTCATTGGTGCAGCACATGATCCGACCTCCTGCAACAACTCAGAAGAAATGACACCTCGGAACGGGTGCAAACCAAGATAACAACCATTTACGACATAGCAGGAACCACTTTGTTCCTGTTAGGGCATTGGCACCACCTTGAACATAACTAACTTTTGGATAGCAATCAAGTCGTTCCTATTTATAGTGACCTCACCCAGACTGAATAACACCCCGCCTATATCATATACTAAACTTTTAGATATGTGTTGAATCGTTCCTACTTACAAGGGATTCATTTTAGACCAGATAAGTACTTATCTAAGTTACAGTTACTTCTATCATCTGAATTAATCTCATAACAAACAACACTAAAACTGAGGGAAGAGGGTAATAAGTAAGGAACATCACACCATATACATCGCTTGGAGAAGAAACATTAATTGATCCGAAAAATATATGTTTCGGTTTTGATTTTGCAGTTTTGCACATACATGAATTGCAAAAACAGTTTTGCACTCAAACCAGAATTGCAAAACCAGTTAAAAGTTCAGCAGCAACACATACATGAAAGATACACGCATAAAAACAGTTTTGCACTCAAACCAGAATTGCAAAACCAGAAACATAAAATCAGTAAAAATAGTGCTCTACATATACCAGAAAACAATAATGTAGAGTTATGCATAAAACAAAAACGTACACTACAGTAGAATCACGATTATTCAAAAACACATAAACAAAAAATTGCCACAGGAACACAATTGTAAATGAAATATTAATGCCAGAAACATAAATTGGATTTTCACACACAATAGTAGTGCACAAAATTGAACACATGTGACAATAGTATACACATAGGGCAACAACAAGGATTAGAAGAATACAAAAATGAAATTACGATCCAAATATATTTATGGCTAAATTGTATTTTTGGTTCTTTAACTATTTAGATAATATCGGTTTGGTCTCATAACTAAATGAAGAAAAACTCCAGAATCCCATCAACATTCAACAACAACAATCCCAAAAGAAAATGAAGAAAACGTAACGTTTTTAAATTAAAACTAACGGAAAGGACCAATATATATAATCGAGAGAAGTTAAGGGATCAAAATAAATCAAATTTTAGTTAAGGGACCAAACCAATACTAATTAAGGACCAAACAAATAATTTAGCCTATATTTATTTACTTACTTAGGCACCATTCACATAAAACATTAGAATAAGAACATAAATTGTCAGCAGGGATTCCTTTACAACCGCGGGCTCCAAAACCAAGTTGTCAAATGATTCAGCATGTAGTGTTGCCTCACCTTCAAAAAGTAGAAAAACATAAGCATTTTAAAATTTTAATTTACGGCCTACCAAAAAAACTTTGCAAAATTTACTACAACAGATGGGATGAGTGTGAATAAAATTTACTTCAAAACCAACTAAGATTGTTGATAAATGAAGGGTCTACGAAAATGAGGAACAATATGTTGTTTTGTTATGCAGAACCCTCTCATGATGTACATTTTTAGTGATGTGAGAAATGTTTATGGCAATAAAAGTATTCCATCATGATATTTCTGTTGGAAAAATTAGACATAGAATTATCATTAGATAATTAAATCAAGAATAAATATTAACACAGTCAATTAACTCTAGATAACATAAAATCGAGTATGAGAAACTTATTGATATTACTAACTGAGGCGTGCAAATTGCACTGAGTTTGAGAGTATTTTGCCATCTCAGATTAGTCACCCGATGCGGTAAGTCTCATAGCTAATACCCTTCAAGATACAACAGTCACCTCTTGCTAGCACCATATGTGAATTAACAAGGTCTCAAGAACAACTTGTTTGGATTGCTCAAGGGAACTTAATGTTTTATAATTAGAGATGAATAAGGAACAAGAAAAAATGGAGAAAATGTATGTGTACTTCTGCAACGTATTCGTTCTTTCATGTCTTCATCCTACCTCTAGGCACTGAGCCCCAAACCCACAGATATATACACATATGACTTGGTAATGCGGCATTAATATAGGAATAAAAGAAAAACGTTTAGGCAGAATAAGTAACTGTAAGTTATACCAAGTCAAAAACTTATTAAATAGGTTTTTAAATAAATAATAATTAACTAAAATAAATTAACAAATAAAATTCCAACAATTTCACCTCTAGTCAACTAAAATTTTCTACAATTGAAAATCATTACTACACAATTTGGTCCACAAAAAAGGATGTTACAACTTAACTTAAACAAACATATCAAAACAACATCAATCCTTAGTGTTACTGATCAAAACATCGACTAGATAAAGACTCTCAAAAGTGATAAACAAAAATAAGAAGGCTCAAACGCCATCCTCCAAGACTCATTGTTACCAAGTTCCTTCTTCCCGAGCATCCGTACCAAGCGAGGGTCCAATCCAAATAGATGGTGATAATATATCCAACACAAAATATGCATAAGCACATGTATAGGAATACATGGGTTAAATAACACCTTCGTCGATTTTCGTTATATGGTAATTCTCACTATTAAGGTGATATTATTATAATAATTCTTCTTTAAGAAAAATGTAATATTTCAAATTTTAATTATTACTGCACATTTAAATAGCAACATTACAAAAGATCCTAAAATTAAATATCATTCTAGTACGTACTGATGGTTCAAAATTCGACACTCGAATTCCCTCATGTGAATTATCCTTCAAAACTTAATCACCTACCTATGTTCTCATCATCAATGAAATTAAAGTAATTGACTTATGTTATTAGATTAACTATCTAAAGAATAGTGAAACTGGATAACCCCAAATGTAAATCGGAAAATTTTCTTTAAAAAAAAAAACTAGAAAAAATAAATTATCATGAGTCATGCTAACATGGAGAAATTCTACAATGGACACAAACATAAAATGAACAGTGTTACTTTTGATCTCTTAAAAATAAAAATAAATTGTTAGTAAGATAATATTCTTAGCATTTCTCTAAAAAATGGCACCATTTAAAAACTTTTAATTAATATTTTTTTGGCTTAAATGCAGTTTTACTTCCTCTATTTTGATTGAATTTGAATTTTGTCCCTCCTATTTTAAAACTCGGAATTTTACCCCTTCCCTCTTTTTATGTTTTTTAGGATTTTGTCACCCCACCACATTTTAGTTCATTTTTACGATGTGGTAGTGTTGACTTGGCTTAAATTATATTATATAAATATACACATAATTAATTATTTATATTATTTTTTTAATGAAAATTTTTGAATATTTTTTTTTAAAAATCGAAAAAAAAACTAGAAAAATACTAAAAAGGTGCATTAAAAAATACTAGAAAAAATGAAGGATAAAAATGCATAAAACTAGTGTGAAAATAGAAAATATTTAGATGTGCAAACTAGTTTTTTCATGTATTTTTAATTGAAATTTTTCTAGTATTTTAATTGTTTTTCTATTTTTTTTGGGATTTTTTTACGTTTTATAGTTTTCTTTTTATTTTTTTATTGAATTAATATTTCTTGATTGTTTCTTTATTGTTATAGTTTTTTTTGTTCTTTATTTTTTTGTCTCTTTTTAAAAAAATTATGATCTTACATTTTTTTCTAGTATCTTTTATGCATTATTTTGTTTTTTTTTCTTTCATTTATGAAGAAAATAATAATTCAAAATGAACTCAAATGTGGTGTGGGAGGGCATAATCCAAAAAAACATAAAATAAGGAGGTAAAATTCCGAGTTTTAAAATAAGGGGGGCAAAATCTAGATTCAATCAAAATAGGAGGGGTAAAATTCCGAGTTTTAAAATAAGAGGGACAAAATCCAAATTCAATCAAAATAGGGGGTAAAAGTGCATTTAAGCCTTTTTTTAATAGAAATATATGTATTTAATACATTAAAAATTAAAACATTTAACTTTTTTATTTAAATAATAATTTTTTTAATTTACAAGTCATAATAAACAGAGATACTTAAGCTGAGATTTTGATACTTGATAGATAGAAAGAATAAAAATGGTGGAGGCGTTGAAACTGTTGAACCTAACATGGAACCCATTGATGAACAATTTCAGTCACGCATTTCGTCGAACACCTCGCACGCTTCTTATCCGTGCCTCTTCTTCTTCAACCATCACCTCCTCCGGTCGCAACCGCCGTAATTCTCCGTCGTCCTCCGAAAGGGAGTCTGTTCGAGCCATGCGCTTGAAGAAGGTACCTTGCTCTTATTGAGTGTATTTGAAACTTTCGTAATGTGAAAGTGTTCGCTGAATAACTTCAATTGTGGATTATGTTTTCGTTGATTTTGTTGTTTACTTAGTTGTTTTTGGTTTCAAGCTTCAACATTATCTTTTTGGATGAAATTGCAACCGTGATTTTGTAAAAAAAATATTCTTATTGTATTTTACTTGGAATTTGGTTTCTTTGTGATACTGTGAAAATTATTGAGTTGGAGATAGATAGAGATAAGATATATGATAGAACATTATTGCATTGTTTGTAAAACGTAAGTTTGATCAAAAGTGCAGCCAAAAACCACGTTTGTGTAGAAGCTAGTATTTGGAGCTTCTGGAAATCACGACAAAATCGCATCGGGAAGCATGCAAAAGTGCGTTTGTGTGTTGTAAACGGGAAACCAAACACACACTTAGTGGGACAGGACTTGATTGTTGTTGTTATGGTGGCGGTGATATAGTAGAAATTAAAATATGTCAGCCTTTTAGGAGAAACAGCTTAATTAAGCATACGAAGCACGAATATAGACATGTCCACCGGACATGGCACAAACATGTTGATACTAATAGTGATTTGAGAAAATGACATAATCCAATGTAATAACATGTGTCGATGTCGGACACAGGATACACATTCAATCAGAAGTGTCGGTGCTACTATTAAGCGCTTATGGTATAAATACTTATCATCTAAGTGCTTATGTATAAGTTATTTCTTTAATAAAAGAAAAAAAAAAATAGTCGAACTATTTTTATTTAACCTTTAAGTTGTTTTCATAAGCTATCCTGGAGAGCTTATGAAAATAACTTGAAAATATCCTATGGGCAAGTTCATAGGCTCTCGCAAGTAGTCGCACAAGTGCTTATTTGAGTATATAAATTCAAATAAGTCAATCCAAATTTCAAATAGGCCCCAATTATCATTGTTTGGGACTAGGTGGAACTTTCTTTTATTACGGTTAGTTTGAACAATGTGATGAATTTTTGTTGTGTTTTTGTCAAAGGGATAAACTAATGGTCTTTATTTTGGGAAAATTGTTTTCTCACTTGAACAACAAAATTTGTAATTTTTGCCAATTCTGCTTTGTATATTTGTAGGTTGAAGAACTTAGAAGCAAGGGGCTCAATCCCTATGCTTATGAGTGGAACAAAACGCACAATGCAAATCAGTTACAAGATATATATAGAGATTTAGGAAATGGTGAAGAAACTAATAGTGAGAATGATCATGTATCTATTGCGGGAAGAATTGTCGCTAGGAGAGCATTTGGAAAGCTTGCCTTTTTGACACTAAGAGACGATTCAGGGACAATTCAGGTTTTTTACTCTTTTTACTGTCTTTGCACATGCACTTTAACTTTGATACGATATAAATTGTATCTGTTCTTTAGGATAAATGTTGTTGGTAGATTCTAATGGAAGTTATACATGTTCTTTAGGATAAATGTTGTTGGTAGATTCTAACGGAAGTTAATATATATGTTTCAGCTCTATTGCGAAAAGGAGAGACTTGATGATCAGTTTGAGCAGTTGAAGGCATATGTTGATATTGGTGATATACTAGGTGCAAAAGGAACAATTAAACGCACAGAAAAAGGTATTACCTAGGAATTGGTTTTTTCGGTAAATTATTTCATGCATTGCAAATGCATGCTATATCTTCTGCCCAAAAGTCTATAGTTTATACTGGATTTCCATCTGATTTTTGTGTTACCACCATGTAAAAAAACAAAGTATGGACTTGCTCTTGACCAATGATTTTTGTGAATTCTTCTGTATCCCCTTGTTTTCGATATATATATGTAAATTAAGATAAGATACTGAAAGTTTGCTTCCGACTTGATAAATACTAACTCTAGTATCTTAGTGAAGATGAGAGTTTTGGGACTTTATAATTTCATAAATGTTTCGCTTTTTAATTAAAAGAAGATTACAATGTAAACACTATACACGTGTTTACTCCAACTGAAAGTCTTAAGCTGTCTCTAGTTGGATTAATTCAAACATTGTTTATTTGAGAACTTATCTCGGTAAATAGATAAGCTGATAGTTTTCTTACTAGACTTACTTTGCTCTGTCGTCTTTGTTTCCATTGTGTTTTTACTTTTCCTTGTTTAGCGTTAGCGTCTATCCAAGTCACTCTTGCATATGGTTTGCATAAATTTCAAGATTTGACTTGAACTAGTTATGATAATGGAAAGTTAGTTATCGAATAGCTAAACTTTTGAAGATTAATATCCTTTCTCTTCATTGCCTTTGTTTACTTTGGTCTCCACTTTTTGGCAGTTTCTTGTATGTTGGTCTGGGTTTTTAATTGATTAGGATTCATGAATAATTGGGAATCCATGTTTTTTTTTTTTTTGGTACAATAAGCAAGGCCAATCAGTAAAGATCCCATATCTGGAGGGTAGCTCCTCCGAAACTTCCAAGTCTCACGATATCTAGCACCATAATTGGCTTAATGATCAGAACAAACATCACATTCCTTAAAAAAAATGTTGAATTTACATTTTCCAAGGACAACTCATAAGCTCCAAAATCTCCATGGCAACATGAGCATACATGCGGTAGCCAATAAACTGGGTCTCTTTGAACACAGAAACCACATTAAGACTATCTGTCTCGCAAAGGATAGACTTAAAACCACAGTCCCAAGCCTGGGCTTCAATTAACCTTTGATAATCTTGTTTCTCAGCACATTATTAGTTAGCTCAACAAAAAGTCCTAACAATAAGGATATTATCTAACAGATACGCTGTCTAAGTTGACCTTTAGAGAATAATTTAAAGTTTATATTAGTGATGCTAGTAAATATTGTAATAATACAAACCTAGTGATTGCTACAACCGAAGATTGGAGGTAATGTACAGAGAAACAAAACAAGACTTTTAATTTAAATTGGAATTTCTTTTTGAATGTGCATTTTCCACCCTTAAAGCCCAAATGGATCTTGTGCTAGGGGCTTGTTATAGATGCAATAAAGTCAATCATAACCTCTTGTGAAAGTTGGTTGTTGACACAATGTTTTCTTCTTTTTGTGCCTTTGGCAACTTAATAAGATTTTAAATATAGAATCTTGAAGAGGAATCAAGTCATTACATTGAATAGATATGTTAAACTCTGCCAACATATATTATATATGAGGAGGAATCAAGTCACTCCAGAAGTAACTCACTTTGAGTGGAGTTACTCTGCTTAATAACTCATTACATTGAATTCACCAATCCAAGGATATACAACTCAAAAACAACCATCTTTACTACAATATCACTTGCCTATTATTTGGGACCGGCCAGTCTAGGGAGATACCTTTTTTTAAGTAAAGGGATAATTCGTTTTATGTTAAAGTGAATAAAGTGGAATGTTCATTTCAGTTCCAAGAAATCTAGAAAACCACTCTAATGATTGAGGACAAATTAAGTTGGAAGATTAACTGTACTCAATGTTTGACTTGCATCTTTGTGGTCTTCCAAGAATTTTAAATGTGGTCTTTATCTTATTTTTATATTCTTAGTTACATGTCATTTTCCTTTCACTTTTTACACTGTAATTTGTAATAATTCAAAAAGTGCAAAAATAGGGGGGCATCCTTTTGAAATTTTCTTTAAATCCAGCTTTACCACCTTCTCATGTTATTTATTGTCTTCAGGGGAACTTTCTGTGTGTGT
>Ga0099826_10003768_pt1 | contig 10430 bp, 6 predicted proteins | sample Mtrugardesep15_FD_76830 | JGI IMG/M metagenome (GOLD analysis project Ga0099826, IMG submission 76830) | Root nodule microbial communities of legume samples collected from California, USA - M. trunc garden sep15 | ecosystem: Host-associated > Plants > Roots > Nodule | place: USA: California...
ACAGAAGAGAAATCCAGTGATGAAGATGAGGAGCTAACTGAAGATGAATATGATTCTAGTGATGAACAGGTGGCTGGTAAAGCAGACCCCTAGTTTGCCTTGTGTATGCAAGTCCTGTTCTTTCTGTATTTTATCTGTACATGATGTTCTAGTTATGTTTTCACTTCATTCAAATGAATGTGCTTGGATGTTGGTAGGGGAAAAATTCTCCTTCATGTTAATTAACTTTTCACTGTAAATAATGTACCATTGATTTCCTAATGTAATCTTATTTCTTGTTAACTTTCTTTTGAATGTGTGGATTAAGCTTTTAGCATAGTGTGGTGATAATGACTGTCCCATATCATAAAGCTGATTTCTTAATAGTACAAAATTATTGATGAATGACATAATTGAATCCTTTGACTAATTTAAGCCAAAAACCAAGAATTAATTGAACTTAATGATCTCAAGGATTTGGCTGACATTGTGTACTCTGTTAATATGGATGGGGTGGTGGTAAGGATTTATTAGTACAAATTAATCGCTCATTCTATACTTTGTTAGTCATTTCTGTCTCCAATGTTTTATCGATGTGTCTTCAAGAACTAAAATCAGAGAAAGATGATTTTCATGTGAGCTAATCCTTCTTTAAATGTACCTTTGTCGGTGGATGGTCAGATTTGTTCGGAAGAAATTTATATTAAAATTATTTGGATCATTTTAATATTTTCCAAATTATTTTACTTCTTTTGGTCTTGTATTGTTTCTTCTTTTATTTTATTGTAAAAAATTAAAAGGAATATATTATAATTTGTTTATATATTTCTCCAATAAAATAATCGTATGCAAAGATGAGAGTTTTAACCTCTTATGCGATTTTTTAATCATTAAACAACTTGATTTAAAAAAGAGAAAATGTTAAATAATGCCTTTGGGACATTTGATAAGAGGATAAGAATAGAAATATTGTATTGAAAAATAATAAAAAATGATGAATTTAAATTTTTAAAGTTAAAATATTATTGAATTCAACGTAAATATTTTACTTTTAATTTCATTAACCATTGTCACGAGGGCATTGGTTAGCCGGAACATAAAAAAAAAATTGTGAGAGGAATCTAGAATCTCTTTAAACCATGCAAAGCATAACAAAAAATACATCGGAGTTTGTAAATAATGGAGACGTGATAGATACGGAAGATATTTTATTTGAGGCTCACAAACCTTTGTGATGTGACGTTTTAACCGATTTTCCAAAACTACTTGCTACTTAGTTAACGTATGAGTTACAGGGAAATGAATTCTTAGTAGTTAGAAGTTATTTTGGAGGTGATTGCAACCTTTGAAAAAAATTCAAAGATTCAGATCTCAAATTTTATTTTAACTGTCCACCACTTAGTTTTTTTATGGCTCATATTTCATTAACGTGTAAATTTAGGATTTTCTGATACTAGGAGATTTAAATTCAAGTCGGAGACAAAATTCATTAGAGTTGATTCTCTTATGTATAAGTTTACTTGAAATTGTAAATTATGATCTCTCGTCATTTAAATTAAGAGTGAAACACGTAAAATAAATTGATTGAAGACAATCATATTTTACTTTGTCATGTAAAAAAATGCACTTGGAGAAATCAATTTCCGTATGATAGTACTTTGTATGTCATATATATTATTATATATTTGTTATTTTTCATCTCATTTCTTTTAGTTTTAATTTGATTTAGTAGTTTCAAGAATTAAACTCGGTTTTTCCGAACGATTTGTTCGTTGATGAATCTCATTGACCACTTACGCTCATTCACTTGCTTACTTTTAAAAGTTTTAATTACATCTCTTACGGAATAAGAAACATTTTGAAACATTCAAAAAACAAAAAAAAAAAACTACATTGATATAACCTTTTATTTATAAAATAAAGTACCATTTTAAAACACAAAATAAAGACAAGTAACCTAATTAAATTTTCATAAAATTGGACTACTGAATCTGAAAAACAAGATAATGAATCTAATTAAAACTTTCATCAGCTAAGAGTGAAATTTAAAAATTAGGTAGGTGGAAAAAAAAAGTATTTTAGCCATTAGTTTATTATGAAATACTAGTAGCTCAATGACATTACTGTGGAGGAAAAAGACAAGAGGGTTGTGCAATGTGTGCATCAAAAGGATGATACTAACCAAAGCTATGATTGATTGAGACAAATGATTTACTTTCACCTAATCTCTTCATTAGTATATTTGAACAAGTCCAGTTTACATTGTATCAAGACTACAATTTAGTAGGGTAGGGAACACCTTGTCTATTATTACTCAACTCAATGTTTGGCAAGGACGGTTTTAGATAAAAAGCTTTTCCAGTTTTTTTTGTCTATTAGTATTTGAGGTGGAGTTTAATTATTTTCAATAGGAGAAAGGAATTAAATCAAGGACATACTTGCAAACTTGATGAAAAGTAAAGCAAATTCTATAGCTGTTTATTATGCATTATCATTATTTACTGTTAAAAAAATTACATTGTCGATACATAAAAACTAAATAGTGTATAAAGCAAATTACACTTCTGTACATACAAATTAAATATCAAATACTTGTTTTTTTTTTAAAAAATGTTTTTGTTTTGGATACCATTTAGGAAAATTGCATCTTAGCCAACATGAAAGACTTGAGTCTATACGTTTACTCAGCAATAAATATAACTTTATCAAAATTCTTGTTGCAAAATAAAATTTCAATGTCAAATTGGATAATTTATGCCTTATAGAAAAGCTTATGTCAGAAAAAAATAAGACAAACAGAAACTTAAGTCCATTTTCATCTTCATGTTTGACAGTTGTGAATAGTAGTTGATAAAATTTTCATAATTTACAGTTTTTGTCATAAAGCTTATATTGATACGGTAGTCCGTCCTTAACCCTGCAATGGGTTGAGTGACCCAAGCAGATATGTTTGATCTTAAGTTTTTACACTGACTATGTTGAAGGTGTTGTTCAATTTGTTATTAGTACTTTATTAGAGGCTTAAATCACATCTCTCTTCTCCATTTTTAACATTGTTGAAGAACTCAGACAAGATGAACATTTCAGACCAACATGAACCAAGGATTTACTATACAACAGTTTCAGCTACCCAAAAGAAAAGTAGCCCCTGCAAGATGCAGATATCATAACCCAAAAAAAAACTGAACAGCTTACAATTAACACATTCAGGTAAACCTAAATCTATATTAACAGTATGGCAGTAAACTCTATATGAAGTGCCACTAAAACTCTTGCTGAAACTAGCAACATGTCTATATTATTATATACCATCTTACATATGACTTGGTCTCCTCTTACCAGAATCTGTTCTTAGCCTCTTTACAGGATTGGCCCACCCAACTGACCCACTTGGTTGTTGAGAAGATGGTTGGCCAGTCCACCCTTGAGTCTGTTGAGTTAATCTAACATCCTTAGGGACTGAACCTGCCCCGGGACTTCTCATAGATGGTGAAACAGGACCAGTCCGAGACTTCACCAATGATTTCTCCCTCTCATTTCTTCTTTTCTTGCATACAACAAGTTCACCCGGATGAGTGAGTAGTGGAGGAGAATCATCCTGCTGCTGAGGTTGCTCTCGAATGCTGCTACCGCTACCATATCCGGATCTTGATTCCTTTGGTGGGACACGGACTCTAATCCTGCTGTTTTCTCCACTAGAAGCTGATCCGCGCTGTAGCTGCCTCTGTGAAGGGTGTGAATCTGGTTCCACCTCATTTACCAGCCTGTGCCTCTTGCCTTGGCCAACAGCTGCTTGCCTTGGAGACGACACCATGGTGGGGGCAGAGATTGGACCAGTGAAAGAGAGTGCACTTTTTGCATCTTGGAAGTCGGTATCAGGAAATGCAATTTTCAATATATCGAAAAAGAGATTATGAACCTTCCTTGCTTCAGTTCTTACCTGAAAATAATGATATATTTAACATTCATAAAATATTTGAAATAGTGGATCCTCTGGGAAATCAACATCCACAGCAATATTGAACTTAAGGCACTAAAAGTCAGACACAAGCTGTTCCACATTTGGGCGCACATTTGAGGAAGAATCCCTTTGAATGCAAAAAGCAAGAAATATGGAAATACAAAGAGCTTCACATAAGTCTTGTTGTTTGTACGTACAGGTTTAAATATATCACTATATTCAAAGCATATTGATAACTGGGACAGAACCGATATTTTATTTCATTGGATTTTCCCACACTGCATAATTAATATGGAAGACAGAGAAATGTTCGAATTATATAATGCATGCAAGTCCATTTTATAGACAAGAAATCTCACCTCAAGGGAAAAACCATAATATTGCATCGCGCTCTTTAACATGAACTGGACGTCAAATACAAGATCTGTTGCTCCAGTATACTCCAATTTATCAATTCGTTGATCAATTTTTCGTAAATCCAACAGATTATTCCCAGATCCACCACTGTACCCAGAATTCTCAATCCTCTTCCACAAATCTGTTAACAGAGGTACAATTTGATGGCCTTCCTTGTCTATCCTCCTTTGGAGCTTGCTAATTACATTTTTGCACTGCAAGTGCAATAACTGTATGAGTTCAAATTCTAACAGTAAAGACAAACAAGAATGTGAAATGGAACATCTCATACAGGTGAGGTTAAACTAATATAACCAACAGAAGGTCTTCGTGAAATATGGAAATGAACAAATTAAAAAAATATTTTCAGGATTTCAACCATTAAAAAATATTACCAGGCTTGGAACCTTAGGCTTTGGTTGGGAGTTTGGAGGGGAAGGAAAGGAAAGGCTTTGAGGGGTGCAAAATATGAGGAAAAAAGGAGAAATGTTTCAAATTTTTTAGAAGAGTAGATTTTTAAAGAATGATAAATTAATGGATATGATTACTATATTTTTAATTTTAAAAATATTATAACAACATATTGAGAAGGGTTCATATTAACCCTCCAAAACCCTCCTCCAATACAATTTTTTAGTTCCCCCAAATGAGAAGGGTTGTGTATTATGAAGAAAAATTAACCCCCCAAAGCCCTCCCCTCCCATTTTCCTCTATTTCTTCCACTTGCTCATTCCTTTTTTCCCCAAGCCTTCCCCTCCAAACTCGCAAACAAAGCCTTAGTTGGCAACCTTATATAGTTACATAATTACTATTGCTTTAAATCAAGAATAATCCCACTTCATTGTAAGACATGCAATGCAATGACAATGAGACATGCTCCATCAAGGAAAGTACAAGGCCACTGTAGAAGAAAATAAAAAGATCCTTCAATTAAAGACACATACCCTTCTCTGGATGATTTCTGTCATCCTAGAGCCATGAGCAGAAGATCCACTTGAATTGATAGGCTTCCCCTCCCAGCTTTCCCTAGAATGTTCACCACCATCCTCTGAAGGAGCGGATAAACGAGTAGGCTTGGGTGAGCTATGTAATTTGGATGTATTAGCAACCCTCCTTGAAGGTAATGTACGCTTATTTTTTATTGAAGAATTTTGCTCATTCCTGCTGGCATTGGACTCTACATGTGATTTTGATTCTAGGTCAGTCCTCAGCTGTGCTTGATATTTACGGTCTGCTTGAACTGACAAACGAGGTATCGTTTCACTACCAGACTTATCCTCAGGTTTTTCAGTGGCATGACGGGGTCGAACACGAATACTACGTTTGCGTTTAATCTTCGGTTTCTGCAAAACTTGCTCATCCTCACCTTCATCACGATCATGAATCCAACTTCCAGACTGTTGATGCTCCATGTGTGAATCAAAGGATACTGCTATTTCTCCTTCCTCTAACTCATCTGTCTGCCAACAATCATCATACTTTAATCAGAATGAAATAGAAAACTACCACTGAAAAAAAAAATCAAAATACAATGTGAAGTCACATACCATTCTTTTTGAAACGGAACCTGGCCGGGCATCTAATGCTGACAGGGAACCAAATTTCTGAGCGGAAATTGATGGTGATACTATCTGTGTCAATTTTTGACAGTCGGCCGATGATCCAGAAGAACCAGCATCTTGAACCACTTGATTATTTCTGACAATTTCTAGAGATGGAGGAAATTCATATCCACCGTCACAAAGCATACTATTTTCCAGTTGATCTTTAGCAATGGGCTGAGCTCCATCAGCTCCACTATACCCATCATCTTCGAAATCTCCTATTTCCACTTCTTCATTTGCAGATCCATTTCTTTCTTCAGAGCTTGCTTCAGAGTATTCCAAATCTTCATCATCCAGCTCCTTATAACTTGTATGCTTTTTGGGTCGGCCTCTTTTCCTTTCTGAACCAAGTTCACTTGGATTCACAGCAATACTACCACCCAATAAAGTTTTCTTTAACGGTCTTTTTGATAAAGCAGCTATAGCAGCATTAACTTCTTTTGTATTGGCACGAATCCATTTAGGCACATGATCATAACACGTCATCTCTTCAATCCAATCCAGTTCATCATCCATTTGATCGAAGAGTTCGACTTCCTCTTCACTCCTAGCAATCATGCGATTTACCTCCTGCAATGATGGAACATCATGGACAGTTTCTTGATACCTCTCATCATCATGTAACAATGTCTCCAAAGTCAAACGCCTTTCTTCGTGTGTTGTTCTTTGATCGAAACGTCCGGCATTAATGACCTCATCAGCCATATCTATCTTATATTGCTGAATATTGTTCCTTATGAGGCCCTCAATGGATCCTATGTAGCGATCCTTGCCGGCAAGTTCATCCTCCAGATCGACAGTGCCTCTACCTCTCATTTCATCTTCCTTCTGATGACTAGGGATTTTGTCGACAACTGCTTCCATGTAGATAACCTTGACTGGTCTTTTCTGTCCAATGCGATGAGCTCTGGCAACAGCCTGCTCCTCATTTTTAGGATTTGGATCAGGGTCATAAATAACAACTGTGTCAGCAGACTGAAGGTTAAGGCCTCTTCCAGCAGCTCGAATGCTAAGCAGGAAGATAAAACAGTCTGAATCAGGGCCATTGAAGTCATTTATAGCTGATTCACGGTCTTCTAAACTAGTTGTCCCGTCAATTCTTCTGTACACAAGTCTTCGCCACTGCAGGTATTCTTCCAATATATCAAGAAGTTTTGTCATGGTACTGAATAGTAGAACACGATGTCCGGTTCTTTGAAGTTTTATGAGGATCCTATCCAGGATCCACAATTTTCCACAAGATTTTACAATGAATTCTTTAGATAAGTCGCTGAAGAATGGGTAATTAAGCAACGGATGATTGCAAGTTTTCCTCAGCTCCATGCATCGGTTGTTTAAAGTTTTATATTGCTTCAGCTGGTAGTTAGGATTCCTCTGAACCTTACGTTCCTCATCCTCAGGATCAAGACGAAGGGTACCAGTTGATTTGACCCAGTCATAAATAGCACTCTGGACAGATGACATTTTACATCGTAAAACTATGGAGTCCTGCAATGCAATAATAATATTAGGTCTGAGCCATAAGAAATAGAATAAGTTGTCAAGCAAGGTAAGGGAGCTATAATCACACCTTTGGTGGTAGTGAGCCTTCAACATCTTCAACTCGTCGCCTGAGCATGAAAGGTTCAAGAATCTGATGAAGTCGATGGATTGTGATGACTTTCTTCTCTGTCTCAAGCCAATCATCCTCTGCATTTTGAGTAGCACCTTCCTTTTGAAATGGTTTTGAGAACCAGTCATGAAAGGCTTTCTTGTTATCAAAAACCTCAGGAAGAAGTAAATTTAAAAGTGACCAGAGTTCCTTCAAATCATTCTGCAGATAAAATCACACCACAAAGAATCCCATCAACAAAATTACACTGTATCAAGTATCTATATGACTTATCAGTTACCACTTGACACCAACTACATTAAGAATATTTAAATAATTTAGCATAGAGCGCAACCAAGGAAAATTATAGGTCAAGCCATTATAACTTTTAAATTCACTACCAGCAACAATTAACATAAAGATATATTCGACCAAATAATACGGTAACGAGCCAACATATTCAAGCATTTAATCAGTAATTCAAGTACAGGGCCAACGGAAAATATCACCAGGTATAGTAACTTGTGACAGAAAACAAAAGCTACATGTACCATAGCCTTAAACAAACACTTTGGGGAGCCCATTCTAAACTTAAAAAAATAGGCCCCCAATAAAAGTTGACCCAGTATATATAAACATCCTTTTATTGCAACAATATAATGATGGCTAAATGATGGCTTATATTTTTTACTTTCCTGGTCGTTTCAAATAAAAAAAACAATAAAAATAAAAAACTGTCCAAGAAAGGACTCAACCGCAACGTTATAATCAATGGAAAACGCGCAACCACTAAATCAGGTCAAGTATCCTGTCAATTTTATTTCACCAACATTACTTAACCATTATATTGAATGATTGACCTGAATATATTATGAAATGCTGGTACCCTCAATTTTGGGCCAGCCCTGCTGTAGATAACTGTTAATTGACCGAACAGTCTAACATCATACTTAGCCCTGTCCTTCAGATAGGCATGACAACTAGGTCTCCAAGCTCTTTTAAAGCTAATCTAAACCTGTCAGGTACTATTCTTAGTGGTGGCAAACACTAGGAGAAAATTATATTTTTGGTTAAATATATTTTTTGCCCCATTTAATATTTACAATATTTTGTACCCAAAAAAAAAAATTTACAATATCCATTTTTCGATGTGCCGCTGTAATGACACTGACATTTTGTATGGAGTTATTTTGAAGTGTAGGGACCACATTGAAAATGACTGTCGTGTGTATAGGGTCTCATAATAATATATGTGCAATAATTTCTCATTTCGTCCCTACAATTCAATATGTCATGCAAGACTCCAACAAATAAGTGTCATGTATAAGGACTAAATTGAAAATAAGTGTCATGTAAAGAGGGCATATTTTATCCTTGATTTTTTATTTTCAATGGTTCCGTATATATTTTGCCTCTTACCTATCCTCGTTACCTAGAATGGTAACTGCACAATACAGCCCCTCATACAGATCTTGAGATTATATAAATAAAAGTTCCAATTTGCACACATTCTAATATTTAACATGCCAACAAACAACGCTTGTTATAAAGGGAAACACCACACAAGATGAACAAGAAGATAGAAATCTGCAAACTTGAAGATAAAAAATGGTATCATTTGATCCAAATAGTGCATAAAAGAAATAAAGTATATACTGTCACAGACATTATTTGGTTACAACAATGTAGTATATTATATCAAAAAGAAAGCAGACCTGCAACGGTGTTCCTGTCAAAAGCAGACGTCTTTGACAACGATACCTATCAAGATCACGAGCTAAAACTGAATCTCTATCCTTCATTCTTTGTGCTTCATCAATCACGATATACTTCCAATCAATTTTTGAAAGCTTTGACCGGTCATACATGATGAACTCATAAGTAGTCACCAAGACATTAAATTTCAGAGCAGAAACCTATTGTAAATGCACAAAAGAAGTTTAGGCAGTAGTTAACAAAATTATACTTTTTAAGTTGTAGGAGAATCAGAAGAGATGCAACAGTTTCCTTTGATTTTATGTTTTCTTATTTAGTCCTATTTGATTTGATTTATTTCAGTTCATTAGTAGTTCTAATATTTATATGAACAGAGGTAATAAACATGAAAGTATTTTCCAGTTACTTTCTACATTAACATTTTATATGAATAACCTGATGCACACTTACTTGATGAAATAATTTTGTTCGATAATCCTTCCCTCCAGCATAAAAAATGCACGACACAGATGGTAACCACTTATATAACTCACTCTGCACAATAAAGATAGTTTTTCTTGTCGAAACAATTACAAAAATAGTACTAATATTAATCACATGAGTTAGTCTAAAAACTCACCTTCCAGTTAACCATGACAGCATTTGGGACTATTATGAGATGTGGGCCATAGTTTCCTTTGAATTCCATCAAGTATGCAATCAATGCCATAACCTAGAGAGGAAATAAAATAGATGGAACAAACAATTATTACAGTACCCTATAATACATTACCCTTAAAACATAATAAACTTAATTGCGAAATATGAAGTCACTCGGCTGCCAAAAAAGATTATGTAAATGTCCTTCCCGATCTAAGGAAGTGAAGAGTAACAGACTAATAAGGCTAACCTGTACAGTTTTGCCAAGACCCATTTCATCTGCTAAAATTCCATTTAATTTGTTATTGTACAACGAAAGCATCCATTGTAATCCAACCTTAAAAAAAATTGTGGCAAAGCATTAAAAAAATGCTCAAGAATACAACATAAGGTGAACAACTAAAGAAAAACTATTTCAATAATGTAGCAACCTACAAGCTGATAGTCTCTCAATGTTCCAGCTCGTAATAGGGATGGTTGTCTTATGACCATTTCATTCACTGCATGTGCGAGGTTGTAATACCTGGAAAGAAGCAAATTAACT
>Ga0099826_10003769_pt1 | contig 10429 bp, 4 predicted proteins | sample Mtrugardesep15_FD_76830 | JGI IMG/M metagenome (GOLD analysis project Ga0099826, IMG submission 76830) | Root nodule microbial communities of legume samples collected from California, USA - M. trunc garden sep15 | ecosystem: Host-associated > Plants > Roots > Nodule | place: USA: California...
AAAACCTAAATCGTGGTAAATTACATAGACAAAAGAAGAATCATATATTTTGATATTTTGATTTTTGCAAATGGAAGGACGTGACCTTACAACCTTCCTCTGATACCACTGCTTAACTGGTATTCTAATTTAACATGCATTTTATCGATATGCATATTTTTTTGAGAATTGGAATATCCTTTTTGCGTTTTTTGTTTTTAGTTTGAGATGTTTACACCAATTTTGGGAGTCTTCCTATTTAGTTTTGTCGCAATTTTTTGGTCTATTATCTAAGGATTCAGACTGTGTCGTGTAATATCATGTTTTTTGAGACTACGCTATAAATATTCCGAAAATAGCTATACTCATCGAAAAAGTTGCATTTGTAAAAAATTCAAACCAATCCACACAATTCTTTGAATTTTGATGTAAAAGGTCTATAGTTCTTTTTTTCACCGTTACCAATTATATATTGCATTTTATTATTCGTAGGTCAATCCCTTAATAATAAACTCGTGTGACGCACGGATCAACAATCTAGTTCAATTATAAGCACTTTGTGCGGTTAGGGTAACATAAAGAATATAATACCTCATTAAAATAAAATAAAATAAAATAAAGAATATAATACTTTAATATCATTATAGTTCCCATTTAAAAACACTAAGCCAATTACACAATTAATTATTTTATTTTATTTTTGACAAAGTTCGGCAACTGGCTTTTACTCTGACAAGATAGAGAATCAAGACATTTTTGTTCGTCCTAGATACAATATGTTTATGATTGCAGATCGATACAACTCACCTTTTACATAAGGTACGTAATGAAATCTCTTGTGACGGCGTCATTGGCTTTTCCGAGAGAGGCTCATTCGCCACCAAACATGTAACGCTCCTGAGGCATATGATAGTAATGACTTAGCATAAGAAACATCTACAAAATTGATTGAGACAATGCAAGGGTCTAATTCTTACCTAAGATGATGTTAATGATATAATGGGGGGAATCCTTAGAGGATGAACTTGAGATCTCAATTCCATCTTGGACACAACATAAGACGAGCTCTTCCATAAAATGTAAAAACAAAACATAATTGGAATACTAATCTAGTAAGGAAACTAAAATTATTATAAGAAAATAAGATTCTTACTTAGGGCAAGAGTAAAAATAGTAGAATAGGGTTTTTCACACTTTTTCATTTCCTCATCAATAACGAAACCTTCAACATATAGAGGTTTTATACTCGAAGAGCATTGTTCAAAGGCTTAATGTACAAAGAGAAAAATAAACCACACTAATGAAGAATATGGAATGAAATCAATATAGTGAGAAGTGTTCTTAGCTATGTGATAATTGTCCATGATCAAGAGCTTGATAAACATTAATGGTGAATTTAGATTCAAAGTTAGAGATTTTAAGACAATGACTTAATCTGGGCATCACAAGATTTCACATGGTTGCAAGGGCGATGAAGAATGTTTCAAACATGTTGTCATAGCATGAATATGCCAATGTTGAATTTTAGGGTTTGGAGGAGATAATTTTTTTATAGAGAATGAGGGAAATGAGGATATTGCTGATTTTACCCTAGGTGATTCATAAAATTGGGTTTTAGTTGTTTTTACGCAAAGGTGCGACACTCATGATATGCATACGAAAGAATCTTTGCAGTAAACCCGAAAAGAAACGAAAATCATATGTGTGCATGAAAGTATATCACACATGCAAATAGAGATAAAGAGATTGTGAGAATGGGAAGGCACACATCGCGCATAGAACACAAGCATGACTTACATTATTTAGGACCTACATTATTACGTATAAATCCTAAAAATTCGTAGAATATTTTTTTGGGATGTTACATTCATCGATTTTAGGTTCCCATTATGCTCAAGGTTTTACCTTCCCACTTTACCAGTGATTTTGCAGTAATCAAGTGATTATCCTTTTACATTTGCACATCTTCCTTTTGTGTCAGAAGATTTTCTCTCATGGTTACTTATGAACTCAAGACATTAACCAATTGTGTGACCTCATTTCGTTTGGCATCATATCTAAATCTCATTTGACCCACTTTACAATAACCTTGCTTACAACTTCAACATGCCCTATAGTTCGAAGCTACCCGACTTAAGTCAAACGTCGCAGAAAGCACATTTCTTTCAAAAACATTTGTAATTCTTTACCAATAAATTAGGTTATGAGACGCTACGAATAAAACCTCATTAAATTATTATTTGTGTGCATTTCACAACTATGAAAAAAATCAATCAAACCTTCGTTATCTTATAAATCTCTTTATATTGACACAACTCTACAAAGTACAACTTAAAGATTAAACCAGATTTTTGAATATTTCGTTCTTTCGTTGATTCAATTTTGGATAAGAGATAGAAGAAGGAGCTAAAGGGGAATAATTAGAAAGAAGCTAGGGTAGATTGTAACTTACACGAACAAGAAGGAAATAGAAAACTCACACACACACACACACACTTATATTTTGCATTCCATAGCACAAATAAGCACATAGCATGAGACTCCTTCTTGTGTGGCTTGTGTAGGCAGCGCAACGCAACGCAGCGCCCCCTTTTCTCTCTGAACTCAATTCAAAACCACCACCCTCTCTCATTTCATCAACAACCCTAGCTCTAGGGTTTCTCATTTCCAAACGACACCGTTTAAACCCTTCATCGTTAACCTTCCAACGCCGCTACTATTTCTTCAATGGCTACTACTCCTGCATCAGTCAAGTCTCAACCTCTTCACAACTTCTCTCTCCCCTTTCTCAAATGGGGCGGCACCGGAAAAAACAACACCAACGCCACCAACCACCACCGTTCCCGTCGTCCACCCGATCATGCTTCCGAGCCTGATTCCGAGCCTGACTCCCGTCCTCACCGACTCGGATCCCGAACCGCGAGAAACCGATTCGGATTTGCTTCTTCCTCCTCTCACAGACAACCTCCCATGACGCCGTCGTCGAACAACGAAACCGATGACGACGCCGGTGACAGAAAGCGCGACGCCGAAGACGATGCTGAAGCTGAAGGTGAACCTGAAGCTGGTGCTGGAGCGGAGGAGATAGTGCAGAAGCCGTGGAATTTGAGGCCGAGGAAGCCGATGATACCGAGAGGCGGGTTTGAGATCGGAGCAGGAGGTTCTAGAAACAACAATCACAACAACGGTGGTGAATTGCAGGAAGGTGTTAACGGTGAGAATCCAGCTCCGAAATCGCTGAGGCTTAGGGGTTTTGCTGATACAAACTGCGGTGAGAAGAAGGAAAAGAGGAAATTCTGGATCGCTCTTTCGAAGGATGAGATCGAAGAGGATATTTTTGTCATGACTGGTTCTAGGCCTAATCGTAGGCCCAGGAAGAGGGCCAAGAATGTTCAGAAACAAATGGATGTATGATAATTATTCTCAATTTCTCATTCATTCAGATTTTTTACTTTCTTCTTCTGATTGATGATTGTGAAAACTCTTTGTTTATTTGTTTTCAGAATGTTTTTCCTGGATTATGGTTAGTGGGTATAACTGCTGATGCTTATAGGGTAGCTGATACACCAACAAAGGTACTTTTTTTTTATCTGCGAAGTACTGATACAGATACGACACTACAGATACGACACTGACACAGATACGACACCGACAATGTTAATAATTTGAGAATGTGAATTAATTGAAAGTAATCACATGTGTGGTGTATGTCTGTGTCGGATGCCGGCCACACATTTGGTCAGACGTGTTGATGTGAGGCTTTTTTACATGATTTTGTGGTGTTTATACTGATTGTTTGATGGTTGATTATTGCAGAGGTAGAGAAGCTGTGAAGTGAATTGCACCTTGTAAATGGGGCCATGGGATTGAGGTATAAGCGTGAAGAAAATTGTAAAGAGAAAGTATGAAGGAAATGTTGGAGATATTGGATTGGATGGAAAGGATTGAAGATGCTAATTCTCTTGTTTTTGTTGGTTTAAACAAGGGTTTAGTTTAGTTGGTATTTTTACTTGTTCATCTTAGTGGTAGTGGTAGTAGTTCTTTCCTGGAAGGAAAGAAATATATATATCTATATCAGTATATATAGTTTAATTAATAGAGTAAGAGTTTATTATTACAATGATAATGATAATTTCTGAGCTTTTGTTTGGAATTTTGCATTTTTGGGGGCATTATATGAAATCTGATGCCTTCACTTGGTTTTGGTGTTTGACAGGCTTGATGCAAGCTTGTAGTTAAGTTAGCAGAGCCTCTTTATACTTCATGCTTCCTGGCTCTGGATGAGGACTTTGTCCCAAGAACGGCCCTTATGAGGTTGAATTAGTTTTTATACAATGACTGCATCATGCTTTCTGCCTTTCATTTGTTTTCATGTTGTTATTTTCATTGATTTGCTCCTTTTAACTTTTGCATTCATAATCTCCATTATTGTCATCATTAAGCTTGGTATGAAGAGAAATAAAATCTTTGGCATCAGTGGAAAGAATATTCAGTTTGTAGATTGTTTATTCTGATTATAACAAAATGGTTTCTATCTTTTAAAGTTAAAGAATTAGCTGAGAATAATCAAGTGTTGTAGTATTTGAATGTCTTTTTGGGGCATTTGTTTATTTACAAAGTTATGTTTATTTTCTCTTTTTGGTTTGTTAATTAACTTCATTTGACACATTTTTAAAAATTTTGCCAACTTATTTGAAATGTTTGATCCATTGTGTATTTTTTGAAATGCTGTCCAATATGTCTTTTCTTTTACATTGTTCATTTTCCAGTGGAGGAAAAGTCTCCCAAGTCTCAAACCACAACCTAGTGTCTTTTTTTTTTCTTTCTAAATTCTGGTTATGCTCAGCAACATTTCAGTGTTTATACCCCCATGAGTTTATTTCTGTTTTTGAATCCTTTTCCCAAACTGCATGTTTGAACTTTGATGTACGAGTTTGCAATCTTTTATGGATGCTTTATTCTATTTTAGTTGGCAACAATCAATGTGAGGTGCAAATACAAAAGCTAGTATCTACATGCACCACTTTGCTTTATCCTATTGTTGTGTATAATTGTGTTTCTTGTTCAGACACAAGAGCCTTAAGTACTTAGCTTTCTATCTATTTCTAAGAATTTGGCTCTGCATAATTTCAGTTTTTAATGACAAGTGCAAACAGTGTTCATTTGCACATAGTAGTTCATAATTGTGGTTGGTGTTATGTGTCCTTGCAATGTGTACATTTCAATTTTCTGCATTTTGCGTAAGATCTGAAGGAACAGTATTAGGCATGGAGTTTGGATTTGTATGTCTCGGGTAGATAAAGTGATTGCCAAGTAACCTCTATTATATTACATTCATACCACGTGCACTTTCAAATTTCCTTTTCCTTATTAACTGTTGGGGACATCAAAGGTATCCTTTCAGGCTCAGGATTTCGGTTCAAAGTTGATTTATTGAAAACAAACTGTATGGTTTAGGTTCGTGGTGCCACTGTAATTTTGTCAAAAGTTTCAATTTGGAGCTTCAACAAATGTTAGTGCCATTTTGTCTAGCTCATCATAAATCAATACAACTGCTAATTGAGTGGAGTTGAATAAAGTAAATGATTGATTAACCTTTTGTTTGAATATATGGCCGGGTTTATCGTAAGTGAGCTACGCTTGAATTGTTAGATTTATAACTAAAAATGTACTTTTTTTTTCCTTAAAAAGAAGAAACAAAAACATTCTGGCCTATCAGCTTTTGATACATTATGGCAGAATGGGGGAATTCGTGACTAGTGTGGTTTATGCGGAAGTCGAAGCTATCTTTTGGTTAAAAAATAAAAAATCAACGACGTGTCTGCATAGTTTTATCCTATTTATTTAAGGAAAATGCTTACGACTTGGTCTGGTCTTGTTATTTTTTTTGTAGTAATATAAGGTCCAGATATTTTGGTCTATGAGTTCGGCTGCCAATTCATCTTATACGAAGGTTTGACTAATCAATGGTCAAACCCCCCAAAGTCGTAACTATACTTGCATTTTCCTAATAAAAAAGGGGAGGTGAAAAGCGGAAAACTTATGATTATGATGTAAGGATTCTCTCACACATAACAACATACCTTCTACATTCAACCATCATTTTCCCATTCTGTGTCTATATGGCGGCGTTGTGACCCCATTTCTCGATGCCGAAGCTTAGCTTGTGTTGACCCCTTCACAACAATTGGTAAATTTCTTACACACTTTCATTCATTACGATAACCTTCTCTTAAGAATCACCACCTCACCTTCACTCTGATTCTGATTTACGTGAGCTATAATGATTTCCACCAATATTTTAGGAGCACTGCATTCCATGGCATGGCCCAAAAGAAGAAGTAAGGATTACATTACACTTCCCTCACACGGTAATACTTGATGGTCAACAATAATATCGAAGAGAAGGCACAAATCCAATTTTATTAATGGTTGATCTATAATTGAGAAATTTTAAAATAAAAGAGAATCTGAGTTGTAAAAATCAATATATGGTATGTTGGTTACACTAATTTAACAACTACGAGGTATTATTGACGCCTCTAGTTACACAATAACAACTACGAGAATCTGAGTTGTAAAAATCAATAATTCTCGTAATATTGACACCTCTAGTAACACAATAACAACTACGAGAATTCAAAAACTAATTTAATCAATGGTTGATCCATCGTTGCGAAATTTTGAAATCAAGGAAACTGAGCTCACCTAGAGATGGTGTACAAATCAATCTTTGGTATGTTGGTCACACAATAATATCAAGAGAAGGCACAAACCAATTTAATGAATGGCTGGTCCATTGTTGAGAAATTTTCAAACCAGAGAAACCAAGCTCACCTACAGGCGCTGGAAATTTTTTGAGAAGTTTTAAGACATTTCTTTGATTGACCCTATTGGTATATTACAAGGTGCCACCATATTACAAATTGATTTTTTGTGAGTGTTCTTGTTGAAGACACTTAGAAACAATGACGCATAATATTTGAACAACCATTTTATGACAATATATCATACACCCAAAGATAGACTAAGGTAACGTGGATACTGATTACCGACATGGAAACCAAGACGAGCAAATAATTATCAAGAAAATTAAAACGAATTTGCATAAAGAGTTGTCCATTTAGTTGTCTCAAATGATTGTTAAAATATCATTTCTCTGAGCAATACTTCCTTTATCAAATATTCTCGAAAGACTAAGCTATGGTATTGCCGATATGAATGTTTGGAGTAAAGTTCATGTCCTTAACTTCACGAGGCTACTAGAAACAAAACATTATGACTTAAAGACAGAGACACATGATACATCAGTTTTTCCATGCTACAGAAAATGCTTGCAAAAAGAAGAATACCATTAGACACCTTCGAATAAAAAAGAACAATCTCATAGAAGATTAAGAGATAATTTATGCTCATTTAAATTCCTATTTTGAGAGGCTCTATGTAGCTCAGTGGAGAAACATGACATCTAACTATGATGCCCTTGGCCCTTGTATCTCTGATGAACATAATAACATGTTGATCGTGCCCTCCACACAAGCTACTTTTGTTCCAGGTAGATACATCCTGGATAATACCACCACTCCCACTAATAATACTGGCAACTTGAAGGACATTCTTGAAGATTATAAATCTGTTAATCGTTAATCAATGACAAGTAGAAATAAGCTATCAGCTTGAATACTGGCATGGAAAATATCTTGGACTCCCTTCCCTAATTGGAAGGAAAAAAAAGGAAATTTGTTTCTATTTGAAGAATCTCACATATGGAAACAAATTCAATATTAGAATGCTAAATCTCTATTAGTGCAGGGAAAGATTGTAGCAAGGAGGTAAAACTGGCCATCCCTCGTATTGCATGGGAGCATTTATTCTTCCAACTACTTTAGCATATATAATATTATCGTGTTATGTTTTGATTTAATTTTTATGTGTGTCGATAATATGTTTTGATGTGTGTTGTAAATAGACGTGTCCTATAAGTAAATTTGCAAATATATGTGCTTTTTGTACAAATATGTATGCTTTTTGTGCTGACACGTTTTAGATTATATAATACAAATACATATTTTATGTATCTGGTTAATATAACCTAAAATATATCAATAAAATGACCACCAATGTTGTTAAAAATTGGTCTAATGGAGGTTTGTCATATTTTAGAATGTACAAATTGAAATATTAAGTTTGTTTTCGAATTATATTTGTTGAAAGGTTATTAAACAAGCTTACATGGATTTAATGGCGAAACATATAGTTTTGTGAGTTTTGAGAGGTTGTGAAGTATATATTCCTAAACTATATAGAAAACGCTTTAGATTATATAATCCAAACGGGACACAATTGGGAATTTGAAGGGCATGCGAAAAACAAAAAATAGATTCTCATAATCCTCCTATCAAAATTGAAAATTGTTCAATAACTTTTGAAGTTAACTATTATTTTGAAAAATAGAAAATCACCCATAATTCTCATGATTTTTTTTTAGACGAAGTGGAATGTACCGTTTGAAACTCACACACCCAACTATAAAATTATGAGTTCAAACACATGTGAGAAAGTATACAATCTAACAATAACGACATTGTGTTGATCTAAATTCTAGACCTTAAACTAATTCTCGGAAAATTAAAGTTTTACCTTTTGTGGGGACATTTTAAACAAGCTATTTAAAAATAAATTGGTAAAGAATTCTCTCTTATTTACTTTCGGTTATAGATTGAAAGTCACATATTCTCATTATTAATTTACATAGCTTTCTCTTCCGCTGCTCTTGGAAAAAAGTGTTAGTCGTAACAAACTACCAAGTTCTCTTTTGATCTAGAAATTTGCTAACTAATTGGGCTTTCTAATCAAGTGATTTGATCCATATCACGTCAAGTTTATCTCTTAATGGACTTTCCATTAGATTACTCTAACTGATGAGAAATTCTCCCCCACCCGACACACACCTCTATCGTCCCTCGCTTTTTTTCGAGAATGACCCTCAACTTTCGAATTTTAGAATTTGAAGCGATTTTCTTGTCATTTTTAGAAAGAGGAAAAACTTGTCCTTGGTTGAATTGTGGCTAACTATTTTTTTTCAAGAATGTTGCAAGATTGGGTCTTAGAATCCGAACAACAAGATAATTGTTTTTACACTAATATTTTTAAAGCTAAAAAATCTAGAATTTAGTAAACGTGTGATGGCATCGTGGAAACAATAGCTTCCAAACATGTACTAAGTTACTTAAGAGGAATACTTACTTAGTCACAAACACAAACAAAAAGTGGTTAGGCACACGCACATAAATTGATAAAATTAAAAGAAAATATAATTGAATGATGTGGTTACATTTTTTCTCATTTTTCTTCATTTTTGTGAGTGTACCCAAACAATTTTCATTTGTATTTGTGTCTATGTTAGACTTTCTCGTTACTTAAATATTTTATCTAGCATTTTATACTACTCAATATGGCTTAGTTATTGAACATGTTAGTTCGGTCTTCTCTGACAATAATGTCACAACAAGATGAGAAATCAAACAATGCTACACAAAAGCAAAGAACAAGATAACTTCGTAATCAGACAACAAAATCACGAAAAGAAAAGAAAAATCGATCTATCTAAAAACTATTTATTTAGATTTAAAGAAAAATAGAGAAAATATGGAGTTTCTCTCCCTAAAATTTAGGTACAATTAGAAGGTGGGTATATATCGTCTGCAAAGTTACTCCCTATTAGTTCTTTCCCTCTTCATTCTTCTCTCACCCTTTTTTTTGTGATTGAGAGCTATGACGAAAAAGCATGGTGCATTTTTTTAATAAAAATACACACATACGTACCAAATTCTCATTAAAAGTTTGTTAATTCATCTTATATCAATTTTTGTTGATTCAATTTTCTCTTCGGCCCAAATGGATTAACTAAACTTATCATTATTATGGTTGCCCCACTAATCATTAGGAGGTGACCTGTAATCCTAGACATTAAGCAGACAAATGGTCCCAAAATTTCGCGTGGTGTTGTAAGCAATCCAATGACATATGAAAACCCCAATTCTCGGTTTAATCACAAGGTTTTTTTTTTTTTTTTTACAATAATAACTAATCACAAAGCTAACGAGCAATTGAATTGAGTCAAAAAGAAAAACAAGCAATTTTATTTTTTTAGTCAAAAAGAAAACAAGCTAATCGCAAGTTTTTTTTAGATAAAAATAATAAGATACATAGACTAATATTTGAATAAAAACAAGCAATTAAATCCCAATCTCTAATATAAAATAATCTAGAATAAAAATAATGCAAGTAGACCACGTTTAACACCAAGAATAATCATCTCTAATCGCTCACTAAATCTGGGCAGTAGGGGACACTTCTGCACAGAGCTACCTGTTTCTTCATTATTTAGTCTAATCAAGGTGGCCCTATATAATGCACTAATTAACATATACTTATACAGCCTTGTTGC
>Ga0099826_10003770_pt1 | contig 10428 bp, 2 predicted proteins | sample Mtrugardesep15_FD_76830 | JGI IMG/M metagenome (GOLD analysis project Ga0099826, IMG submission 76830) | Root nodule microbial communities of legume samples collected from California, USA - M. trunc garden sep15 | ecosystem: Host-associated > Plants > Roots > Nodule | place: USA: California...
AAAAAAAAAAAAAAAAAGTGTAACAGAAACTTCTATAAAATAATTACATTACAAAATGAATTCGAAGCATACCAAATTTAGCTTTATCATCAGCCTTAACAGTCTCCATGACAAATGGTCGCCTATCCCCCTGAATAATACAGCAAAAAATTACATCTGTTTTTTCAAGAGGATTCTTCAAACAAAAAAGCTGATAACTTACTGAATTAGTTGTTGGAGTAATTTCTAGTAAGTTCTTTACAAGACTCATCATCTCTCTTCCACGTTCATTCCTGTCGTATCAAGAACAAAATACACAGAATCAACTTCCAGTAATACCATATTCCTACAAGAAACATTTATGTATGACAATTCAAGGGAAAATGTAGACGAAAAGAAAGTGCATAAAGTGACTTAGGTATCTTAATAAAAGTAGCTTTACCTGACAGTAATATATTGTGGATGTTGTGTCATGCTGATTCCAGAATATTTTGGCACGCCCATATATCCAACGACCAGGTCCTGAAAATTTTACACCATCTAATAAACTGATAGTTTTTTAACATGAAAAAACAGATGGTGAAGAAATTAGAATGGAACAATGTGTATACAAGTGAACAAGTAGAAGTAAAAAACTCGGTCGTCCTAAGTTCAGGTGAAATAAAATGCATGCTAAAATGACAAGGCAGTCGAGAAGAGAACAACTTACTGCTAAACCATTTGTGTAGTCAAAACAGCTGTAGAAGAGAGAGATTCGGACCAATCAGTGCAACATTAAATGAAGGAGCATATAAGAAATTTAATCGAAACCAAACTCATGACTCTAAACACCGTAAAATAAAAAATAACCTGTAGCAAGATGGAGCAATAACATCAACCAAATCATTTGCTGGGAGACAGAAATACGGAACCTGTTCAAGTTAAAATTTGAAACTAAATGAATATTTTCTTTTTTTGTGAATCCATGGATATAGTAAAATAAAGGGTCCTCTTTTACCTCTTCAATACGACCGTCCAAATGCTTCAAGTGAACCTGTCAGGAAGTTTAAACAGAAACTGAGTAAGGCAATATAACCTTGGTAATAATGCAAGAGACAGTGTTATCAAATGCAAATGGTGGACCATAGAGGAAAACCAAAAATCCACGATTTTACACCGTCATGTAATGCCATGGCTCTGCCATAACTGATATTAGACAACATTGGCAAGAGGCTATAGTAAACCATTATTTTAAATGAAGCAGTTGGTGAAATTAATTCTCCAATATATATTACATTGCCTGACCAAAACATTGTACTAGTATTGACGAGAGAAACCTTACTCCAAGGGCTTTCCTCTTCACAAAAGGTTTTATTTTACAACAGAACACTTTTTCCATTCGCACAATGCAATTTTCTAAATGACTCTTTTCTACCCTTATTTCTCAACATTTAACTAATTGAATCTACTCTAACTAACTGCCCCAACTGTTCCTGACTACTACGAGCTCCCTTTTTTCTCTTGAGAAAAAACCCATTTTATCTTCTTAATACAGTAAGTTGTCTACGCATTAGGGCCATGTTTGGATAAACAGCTTAATTAAGTGATTATAGTATAAGCGCTTATCACATAAGTACTTAAGTATAAACTATTTTTATAAGAAAAGATAAAATAAAGTCGAACAATTTTCATATAAGCTATGAACTGTTTTGGTAAGCTATCTCGGAAAGCTTATGGAAATAAGTTGAAAACAACTTATGGACATGTAATAAGTTGTTTTGGAAAGTTCTTCTAAACAGCCTTACAAGTGCTTATGCGAATAAAAAATTCATAAACTAATCCAAACAAACCCGTATAAAACATGATTTTTCAGCAGAGAACCTTGTAATCTTGCATAAACTCGTAATGGAGAACTGTTTCAGGTGAATCACTCGCAGCATTTAGAAACTTATCCAGTCCTTCCCTGGTTCCGTTGTCCACTGTAGAATAAGGAAGGATCTTAGAAAGTTAGAATTAGTCCAACATGGTCAAAACATTCCAAAAAAAAATAAACAGATGAATAGCAGACACAAGCATACCACAATTTGTGCCTAAAACATAGAGCTTATCCAAATTCAAGTGGTGCTCCACAGATCTTAATGCTGCAATTGAAGAAATTATTCTGCATTACAACATAACCAGTCACAATGGAGAAAGGGAAAGGAAACTAGAAAAGAATAAACCTTTACAGTAGTGGTACCTTGGACCTGGCAACCTACACCACAGAAAAGAAGACGCTTGACACCTGCAGCCTGTCAATGATGAAAATTCAAAGTCATAGAATGAATATAAAACGGCTTCTTTGAACAATGTCTGAAACAGAAAATAGGACATGCACAGTTGGTGTAAACTAGTTTTACACTTACTGTCAATGAGAATAAAGTATTTTGTAGTTATTTTAAAATGCGGTTACAAAATGAACTTTTTTGGGAATATATAGAGTTCTAACTGGATGGATGTCAGTGTAAAATAATTTAACACTGACAATGCATATATATTAAACTTAATCTAAAATTGATGGAACTAAACAGAGGAGTGATATATGGACAAAAATCATTGTAAATCGACAAGTTTTTTCTTCCAGTTTTTGTTTTGCTTTTTTTAGTTGAGAGGTTCTCTTACAGTTATATATTGTAAGAATTTAGGTATTTGACCTTCTTGGACTCTACAAATTATTCTTGATACCAACAACCTGGTTACAGATCTTTCTCCTTTAAGGGTCAGAGAAATAACATTAACTGTAAGAAAATATCCAGTTCAAAACAATGAACGACCTTTTTTGATGGACCAGATGCTCTTGGGCATTGTAAAAAAATGTGATCATTTTAATGTCACAACTCAGACTGAATGAAAAAACAATTGAATTACATAGGGAACATCCTCAAAACTCTCAAATCAGAAAACAAAAATGTTCATTAGCATCTCCCAAATTCTAAAGATTCCTAGAAATTAAGAGCACATGGCAAATTAAAAGCATAAGTTAAAATGACAATGGGTCTGATTTCTGTGATATTTTGTTAGGATCGTAGCAATGGAGGATCTTCCAAAAACTAGGGAAACCAGATTGTTCGCCCGTAGCTTAGCTTTTATCTCCTACGCTTGAGCACTATCAAGTTCACAATTTTCAAAATAAGCTTCCTAATCTCTCCAAGGGAAGTTTAGTCTCATTTATAAGTCATAGGACCATAGTAGTCAATCTCGGATAGCGGTGCGTAGCGGCCGACCACAAAAGTGGGATAGCGGGATAGCGTATACTCGTATAGTGGTATGACAAATAGCAGTCACCGATATTTGATTATTTTTTGGACAAATTACATGAATAATACTATAAAGTATAAACAAACTTATATATTTCTAAACAAAAAAAAAAACTTATATTTAATATAAATTAAATATAACACTCAAATCTCATGAGACATCCATAAATCAAAACACCAAAAATCAAAAGACAGAGGGACAAATAAAAAAAATCATAAAACAAGAGAAACCATAAGATAGAAGATAGAAGAGTGTGTTTCGCGGCATAGGTGAAAAGAAAGAAAAAGTTGAAAAATGATAGGGTTTACGAAATCCACAAAATGCCCTAAAAAAGTTTTAAAATAGAGTCAATTTGGAAATTTCCTGCTAAAATCAAATAGCTGTTGAAACGGCCGCTATCCGCTCTTCACCGCTATGCCGCTATAGCAGCTGAAGCGGCGGCTATTTGATTCTGCACCGCTACGACGATTACCGTAGCGGTTCGTCGCCGCTACGCTACGGGAGACCGCTATTGACTACTTTGCATAGGATTAGAGTACAGCTTATTAGAACAGAAAAACTAATTTACCTAACTACCGTTTCTCTCTTTCCTATAGTACACATACGTAATTATATCTTTTGTTGAGTATTCTTAGGTGCCTATCATGTTTCACATAATACCAAGATACTAGACCACCTTAGACAGAACTTCCACGTGGTTTGTAACCTTCATCCATTTCAACAAAAACTTCTTTTCAATATTTTTCATGAATGGAATAGATGACTTTATTTGCATAAAGAATTTGACTCTACATGCAATTGAAAGATGTAAACACTAAACAGTGCTTATATGACACATTCTCCAACAAAAAGGGAATCACAAACCTCAACAAGTGCAAGGGTATTAAGGTTAGGAGATAATGTTGGCTTCACGCCTTTAGCAGCCATCACTTCTTCTGGTGTCCTGTAAGAAATTAAGTATTTTAATAAGTAAACCTATATAGTGAGAGATAATTAACAGGTTCATTCAAAAATGTCATAACAAGATGCAAACCTTGCTAAAACAGGTCGAGGAGCAAATCTGTCATCAGGATCACTATGATATACAAAGTTAGATCGAAGTTATTAACACAAAAAAATAAAGTCAGATTAAAGAATGAAAGACATTAGAAACATGGACTCCAATAAAAACATGTAAATTTTTAAGATACCTTTGTACACAAATGACAGCTTCAACCATGCCTGATTTAAGCATTTCAATTGCAATGGTTGTTACTATACCAGTCCATTGAGCTCCTATGAAAAGAACGAATTTTACAAGTAAAACTGTTCATCAGAACTATTATAACTTGACTATGCCAACAATAGACATAAATGCATAAATAATTTAATCAAGAAATTAGTTGCAACTGCAGGACATTTCAAAACACAATTTGATTATACAAGTCAAATAAATCTTAAATTACGATTAAACTTTTGGTCTGTCCAAAAACTCAATGAGGGCCTGTTTGCATTTACTAATTTAAGCTTAACTACTAGGATAGGAACTTGCGAAACTGTTGAGGAGAACTTATAGAAACAGTTTATGAAATGTCCATAAGTTGTTATCAGCCTATTTCCATAAGCTCTCTCTGATAGCTTAAGAAAACAACTTATAGCTTATATGAATTCAGCTTGACATTATTTTTTTCTTTTTGTTATAGAAATGGCTTATCCATTGTATAATAAGCACTTAATTAATTTGTTTATCCAAACAAGGCCTTAGTCATTGACTTTGAAGCCCTACTCCAAGGCCTGTTATTTTATTAACTACATCTTGTCCTCATAAAATTACTGTAAAGGACTGTCAAATCAAGCAATAATAGTGTTTACCGTACCATGTAAAAGAATCTAATTTAAAATGTAATCCATGAAGTTGATAAACCAAAACTAAATCGGTTCAAACTAAATATTAAAGGAAACCGAAAATATTGATATCAATGAAACATTTGACTGGACTGGAATCCTAATTTCTATGATCCAAAATAAATTTAGGAGGCCGTCAAAGTCTGTTTGGAATAAACTGGTATTATTATAAAAGATAGGAATGATTCCCTGGATTATAGAATAATGCCAGAGCTTCGAGGGCTTGCTTTGCCCCCCTCCCGATGCCAAAAGGCTCACATTCTTTCAAGTGACAAGTTGATCTCCTCTCTATTTATAGGCAGCCTAACTATTTCATTATCTAATTACCCACAAAGGGGTTACTTATCGATGTCACATATCAGAGAAACCATTGAAAAAATACTTCTTAAATGGTAAAGAACGGCCAAGAGGTCCCACCAAAAAACTTAGGCGCAATAAATACAGTGCACTCAAAGATTCTCGAATTTGATAATGTCATACTCATTGGAACGAAGAAGCATAAGAGTTAAACAATTTTAAAGTCAGAATATACCTTCCACAGGGTTAAGTTTCCGAGCATACAGAAGTTCCTCATAGACCCCTAAGTAGGTCTCATCTAAGGTATCAGTTTTTCTCCCTCTACCATGAACAACAGGTTCCAATTTCTGAAACAGAAAAAGAATGATAAAGAGTCCAATCAATTTTGGTTTGTATAAACTTTGTCATTTTCTGGATGTAGTTATATTAGTTATGAAAATTCTCATGATTAATGCTTATAAGAATATGAAGGCAATGCTTGAATTAGGCATACATACAATAAATGAAGTTCAATTTAATGCTTATAAGAATATTGAAATTTCAATTTGATATAATTCCTTATCAGCTTTGTGCAACAAAATGTATTTGCATAGTCATGATAAGTAATCATTCAATAGAAGTGAACCATTTTTTTGTCGCAAAAAGTAAATCTGGCTCAAATGCCAGATTCTTCTACACTAGAATGGCTGCTTATTGATTATTTCCACTAGGTGCAAACTAATTGAGGAGATAATGTGGCTAAGTAACACAGCTTTGTTCCCAAAAATTATCACCTTGTTAGCAACTTTGTGAAATAAGCGAACATAAAACTTTAGTCGGAGAAGAAAAGGGTTCATTTCCTTCAAGCAAGCAGGAGCTGTTGTGCTATATTACGTATGTCCTTTTCTCTTTCAGTTTCAAGTCCTACTATGTTTTTACACTTGGCCTAACTCATCCTTACAACACTGGCCTCTAAGATGAGGGGTGTCTCATTTTAACTTTTTAGGAGTTATCTCTTTTCAATGCAAGACTCGGGTTTTTCTCAATATACCCCTTCACGCCCAGTACTATTGGACTTGATGCGAGCATAACTTGATGACCCTAACGGATAGCTTTGCTACCGTATTATTTTATTATATTAAGATTAACTCAGCCTTACAAAATCAACTTGATCCCTACATCAGACATAATATTAAAAAGTCCATTCATATCACATAATGGTTTCAAAAACAAAAAACAGAATTTTTTAACCAAGTTGATGAGCAAATTTTCATGACATGGATAAGCATCACTCATAAAATAAAAGGATAAAAAGAGTTACTTCAATTTTAGACATTCCATCTCCCAAGAAAGCACAAGCATTCTTAACATGAGCAATATAATATGTATCACACAATCCACAACGACTGCATTGATCTTTAGCTGGATAGGTTCCACCTGGTGGGATAGGTTTTGACCTTTTCCTCCAGTCCTGTTTTGAAATGGAGGATTCTGCTACCAAAAGAAGAAGAAGGGTGAGACTGATATGAGAAAAGAAAAGTGAAGAAAGGTTGCATGCAGACTATGATGCACAACACAGACACTCATCGGATTAGGCATGTCCCAGATACAAACACGACACCAACTCATATAATTACATTGAATTATGTATTTTCTCAAATTATTATCTGTGTCGGCGTGTTAGTCTCCAGTCCTTCATAGCATGCAGAGAAAAAAGAAGAGGTGGTAGGTAGTATTTACCTTGTGATGAAGAAGAAGAAGCACGAATGGAGAGAGAAAGGGGTAGCGAAGAGAAAGAAGACATTGCTTAGCACTAAGCTCAGTTCAGATGAGTGAACACCGATGATGATGTGGCTTTTTCTGTTCCACACAATTCACAACATAGTAATAAAGAAGAGGATTTTTGTTTTCTTACGTTAACTCATGTTTTTGAAAGAAGAAAAAAAAAACATAATAATTTGATTTAAAGTTTGGTTGAAAGGTATATAAGTATAACAATTTGTTTGGAAATTAATTTTTATGAATAAATTTGTCTTTGATAGAATTTGTTAGTTGAAAATTGAAAAATCAGTCTCGTTTTTTATTTAACTATAAATAACATATATAAAATATTATGTTCGCCGTAACATAGTTAATTTATATTTACATTAATTATAAAACTAACTATTCTTCCATCTCCAACTAAGTATTGGAGTTTGACTTGTATTATTTACGTAATTTTCTTTGTTTCAAAATAATTGATACAATTATTGTTTCACGCATGACAGTATAAGATTTTGATCATAATTATTTTTAATAATCTATTAACAAAAATTATTAAGGCTCGTTTTTTTATATTAGAAATACAATATACTCAAAATTAAAGTTATATGAATACTATGCATAGTCAAATTGTAACAATTATTTTGATTAGAGAGAGTAGTAAAAGATTGTATATGTATTCTATTTATCTTAATGAATATTATAAAATATCTACTTTTATAATTTTTGTTAATAAATAATTAAACTTATTTATAATTAAAATTGTACACTGACATGATTGAAACTAAAATCATAAAATTGTTTGGGACAGAATGAGCAACTATTATAAGCATTTTCTTTTGGGATTTGCTTTTATTTTATTTTAAGAAAAATAAAACTATTTACAACATACCTCAATTGCAACAATTCATTTTATTGAATTTTTTTTTTTGTATTAACCTTCTATTCTTAGAAGAGGGGGTCTTATTAATCCAAATTCAAGTTCTTCTAAATTTGAATTTGTTTATGAACCTAGTTAACTACTTAACTACAATTGTTTGATTATTTTATTAATGTTATATTTATTAGGAGGAATGGTAGGGACACTATTTTTTTCAATACTCCCTTCAACATTCATTCTATTATTGAATGAAACTAGTGTATGACCTACCACTTTCAATGAAACTCATTTCCAACCCATTGAATATAATTCATTTAATGTTAAGGATAACTTTTTAGTAAAAAATCAATTTTATAACATTAAATAAGTTCATTACCATCGGTGTTTATTTATAAAAAATTTCATATTAAAGACAAGAGGGTATATTAGTTTATTTATGCATACTCCTCCGTTTTTTATCTTTTGATGTTTTATCTCTTAGTAGAAGTCTTAAAGAGTAATTAAAGTATATAAATATTTATTGAACTAAAAAGTCCTTATTTTTAATTAAATTCGTATATGATAAGTCAAATGTCACAACTCATTTAATAGTTTTATGTGTGATTTTCAACAAAGATAAACTTAAAAAAAATATTAAATATACTAAAACATCAAATATTTTGAAATATAGTTGAAGTCCTAAAACATTAAAAGAAAAAAAAAACAGAGGGAATATATGATAATTTACAATTTCTTAGATATATTTGTTATTCTGTTTTAAATGTATTTTTTTTAGAGAAATATGTTTATAGCATGTCGTTAATAATAATAGATTCAATAAAAATGAGTATGTTAAAATAAACAACAAGACTAGAAATAAATGTGGTTTCTGCAAATGCATGAGCAACCACATTTTCTTATCGCGTAGCAAACTTCACCCTAGAATTGGTAAAAGAAGAAATGAATAGTGAACGGCAAGAAGAAATAATGGACCCAAATTCAAAAATGTCCTCGCGAGTAGAATGAAAAGCGTCACGAGTGATCTTGGAATCAGTTCATGTACCCCACTGAATGCTTCCACACCTCATCCTCTCGGACCGGATCACTCTCCTGTTGGCTAAGGACATGGACAACAAACTCCATGAAGGTCGCAACCAATGTCGTTGGCTCAATATCTGCAATCATCGTAAGAGGCAATGGAATGATCTGGACACAGTCGTACTGCCTCAGAACCCGCTCTGACAGCTGACAGCACATCCTGTCTTTGTCGGCCATGATCCATCCGGAGTACTAACTTATGTCCTGAACAAGCGTCACGTCTCGTCGATCCTTGTACGGCCTTCAGATGACATTATGATGTTCCATCAAATCAATTGCGGTTATGTAGTGTCCAGGATTAGTAAAGTCCCTGAGAGGTTTCCATCTACCCACTAACGGGTTAGCACGCTGGTACTCTACCTCACGCTTCCTCGAAAGGATCTACTTGAAGTGCGCGAAAACCCATCCCTGCAAAGACAAACAAACAAATTTATATCAGCACAAGTATCATACAAACAACTATACATTTATGATCCATTAAAAAAATAAGAAAAAATATATATTACCAAAAACAAGGTCATGTAACCACAACGACTTTAACATCTAAGAGGTAAGCGAAAGTTGCTCATACATGAAAACAAAACACATAAACCAAAACAAAACACATAAACTTAACTACCTTTTTCGGTACCATATCCACGCACGATTGTGAATTTATTGTGATGTTTTTTCTTTTAAGTTTGTCTGTCCTCGTCTATTGGATTTATACAAGTTGCATGTTTTTTTTTTAATCAAAAATTACAAGATGCAGTTTTTAATTTTGGTTGAAAGTTTCTTTCTTACTAATATTGAAGATTAATAAAATTCTTGAAAAGTCTTAATGAACGTACAATCTTTTTTTCTTCATGTCCACTTGAATTGTTTTTTTCCAAGCAAATGACTATATAATTCCTAATTGAGGTGCGTGTTCAGAGTTTAGTGGTGCTTTTGCAGAGAACACAACCATAGGGGTTAAGGACAAGAACACGACCATATGAATTAAGGACATGATTGTCATTAAGTTAAAGAAATTAAGATAAATTAGTAATTTAAAAATAAATTAAAAAGTATGTTACCATAATACCCATTCATAGAGTGGTGATTTCAAAAGAGATACTAATGATATTTTTGTCAAAAGTATGTGGGAGTAGGCTTGCTAACTTACTCATTCATGTTTTTAAGTGGGAGTAAGTTAACAACCCCCATATATATATATATATATATATATAGACACACACACACACACACACCAACATTATATTGGTCAAATTAAACCATTAATAAAATATTAAATTGGTAAAAAATAATTCAAATAT
>Ga0099826_10003772_pt1 | contig 10427 bp, 5 predicted proteins | sample Mtrugardesep15_FD_76830 | JGI IMG/M metagenome (GOLD analysis project Ga0099826, IMG submission 76830) | Root nodule microbial communities of legume samples collected from California, USA - M. trunc garden sep15 | ecosystem: Host-associated > Plants > Roots > Nodule | place: USA: California...
ATCCACCTGTGTAGTGTAATAAATAACATTAGCATTTTAACAATTTCATCAACAATAAAAGTTCACATTCAAACAAAATAAACTCACCACATAGTATTTCACTGGTTTCTTTGACATTGACATATAGGAAGAGGTGTTAGTTAATGTCAAACTCAAAGCTGTTATTTCATTTGAACACAATGGACTCCAACATGTTCCAACATATATACACACTGATGTACTATGTAGTAATGTTTGTCTTGTATGATTTTAAAAAGATTCTTTATGTTTCCTGGAGTTCCTCGTGGCCAGTTTGGCAGCATCATTGCTGATAGTTATGGACATGGGTACACATTCTCAGACACGTCGTGTTACGTCTCTGTCCCTGAAAATAGAAAATGTTTTTAACTTAAATTAAACAAGGGAATTATTTATTTGTCTGACTTATGAGTACCCTCTGCCTTTAGGTCAACCTCTGCTCCAGTCAATGTTATAAGAGTTACTTAATTTTCTTTTTCTTTTTCTTGAGCTTAAGCACTTTTTCATTATTTTATTTTTTCTGAAAAAAATAATCACTCACTCATGAAACCTAGTTAATTTTGTAATTCTCAAAGGTTTGATTTAGTGGTAAAATTACAATTTTTTAATCTGAGAGATCACAAGTTCGAACTCCGTCGGTGTTTTGGAGGAGGTAAATGTAAATATTTTTTTAAGTGATCTTTGAATATAAATCTCTTTAGGACACTTGTTAAGGATTCAAAAATGACAGTAATTGATAACTTTCATATATAAAAAATAGTTTTTTGATATTTTAATGTGCTGAATGCAAAAAATTCAAGATAAAATTTCTACTTTAAACTTCTTATCAAATACCTTAACATTTTCCTTAAAATTTTCCTTAACATTTTCCTTAAAATTATCCATAATAAATGATTATGAAACACATTCACCATCGTTTGCACTTTAATAAATGGCCCTTACCTTTAATAAAGATTCTTTAATAAATGTTTTGGACAACTCACACCACGTTAGTACTTCACTAGTTTCTAAAATGTCCCTTGCCTTTTTCATAATTCTAACAAAATGCACTTTAATCATTTCCGTTGCCTTTACCTCTATGCTTCACTCATTTCCCTTGTCCTCACATAATAAATGTCACTTTGGATTTGAATGGAGTATTAATATTTCTTTTAATTGTATTGTTAATTATGCGTATATACATCAATATTATTTTTTTGAGGGGGGAATGTAAATTATATTTTTGGGATGATAAATACATCAATATTTGATGAGGATGATTTGTAAAAATCATTCTCTCTTGTTTACATTATTTTCTCAACATGTGTAAAACGGCCAAATGAAACACACATTATAGGAATTAGGATGTAGAGAGAGTATTATTTAACCCCCAAACTGTTCTATGTGAAAAGGAAACATTGAGAATAGACAAATATTGAATTCCCAACAAAGTTTATGTTTGTAAATTATCCTATTTATATATTATTTGGTGAGAAAAAATGTAATGAGTAAGCGTATTGTGGTTAAAGAAATCAAACCAAATCAACCGGTTTTTGTTATTGGTTTTGTTTGCTTGAAATTTGGTAAAAAAAAAAGTTGCAAGATTAACCAAATCAAAATGACCAAGTTTTTTTTTTTAAAGATTGAGCAAATCAAGATGATCAAATATTTTTTTAAGATTAATCAAATCAAAATGATTAATTTTTTGTGGGTCTTGTTAACTTGTGCCTTAAGGGCACAAGATAAGAAACTAAATAAAGAAATTGTGCATTCATAACCTTAAAAGCTTAAAAACTTATCTTTTCAATACAATTTTTTTTTTGAGAGACAATACAATATTTATTGTTTAATTCTATTTTAAGATTCTTATTTTATGCCCTAAGACACAAGTTAACATTTCTTTTTTATTGATTAGAATTTGTTTTATCCTAAAATGGAACTAATCCAACTCATTTCACCTTAGTAATAAGTTTAAGGTTGGGTAAAAAATGATACAACCAGTATACTCAAACTCAACCTAGTCCCAAGTTCAACCCGACCAATTACTACATGTTGTAGGATATAATGATAATCAATTGTCCTTTACTTCAATTATTTGCCCTCTTACAAGCATATGATTCATGATTGATTTGACCAATTTCTAATCCTTTGTTTAATTATGTTACCAAACAACTCATTTGAATTGATCATGTGGTCTTAGATTAAAACCTTAAAGTTTGTTGCTCTTAAGGCATTAAATTTGATTTTCCTTAATGTGAATATGTTTGTTAGTTTGGTTTCTTCACAAAAACCTACCCTAATAAAACAAGGAGAATGTTAACTAGTGTCGCAAGGGTATTGGTTAAGCATCAAAACAAAAAGTGTGTAATCATACTTGATCAAAAATAATCTCTTATATTTTCAAGACAAAAATTCTATTTATAGAATCCTTAACCATTGCTCTGAGGGCACAGTTAGCAAGACCCATAAAACAATTATCCAACGTGTTGTTCCCTTTGTTTATTGTCATTAACCTTAATAATAATAGGATGAATATTGAACTCCTCCACAAGGTGATGTCTGCTCAAAAGATTTAACTCAATAAATCCTACTACACTCAAACCAAGGTTTTGTGCATATCAAATACAAATGCTCATGTTTATTCTTTTTATCTGGTAAAGTATATTAAAAACAATTAAGTGCTCCAATAACAGTTTTTGTCATCTGATATAATTATTACATGTGTTAGTGCAAATGAGCTACTGTGCAATGCTAGGAATAGGACTAGACCAAAACACACCCTTCCATCACTGTAATAGCCTTCCCACGTAAAAACACTCTTTGTTTCTGTTCATCAAGATGAATATGGAGAACTCCTCCTCTAGTTGATGCCTGAACAAATGTAATCTAAAAATCAGTATCACAATGAGGGAAAACAAAAGATAGTAATATAGTACTATACCTGATAAGCCTTTAAATCACACTTCCCCAGTTTCTTGCTCCAATAGGATGCCAAGCCACAGTGGGCACTCCCACAAACAGGATCCTGAACCAAATATGAGTTATCAACAATATTATCTAATTTTTCTATTTTCATATCTTCAACTGAATATGTAGACTGGACAAAATGACCAGCAATGGACCTTGTAAACACAGGTAGTAAAAACAATATTATAACTAAAGTATACACTCAGAATAGAACTATCAGTTTTATTCTTGAGGGATTACAATGCAGTTTGAAAATTGCATTGACAACGTTGTGTTAAAATACTCAAATTCTGAACCTTACACCTTGGATATTCTATATTAAACTCTTCAATCCATTGCATTGTTAAGAAGACATTAACAATGCAATTGGAGGAACATTATATTCATAGTTCTTAACAACTTACCTCATTGATTCCAAATTTTGGGGCGAAGAATCGACTGTAGAAGTCAAATCCAGACTCTGGAGGAGCAATCCCTGTAACAATTAATCCCCTTCCAGGTAATTTAGCAATTGCATCAAGTTGTGGCTGTATTTCTGTGACATTTTTTCCAGATGCAACCACGACCTAGAAGAAATAATAAGCTTACTAATTTTGGATACGCACAAATTAAACAAAACATTGTTGCAGTTTTGCATTTAAGATTAATGTAGCATGGGATAGTTCCTACTCCTTTCTTCAATAATCAAGCAGGTTAACATATATGTAATAATGTGCTGATAAATATGAAAGCTAGAAGATTAAGGAATTACAAGTAAATCTTCTCCTGTTTTCTTTATATCAATTATGGAAGCACCATTTGTTGCCTCAGAAATGAGTGAAGTATCATTAGAATTGAATTCTGCAACAGGGTAAGCAGGAAAATCCATTTCGATATAAAATCCAACGGTAGCTTCACCACTCAGCAAATTCGGCACACCATTCACATCGATCGATGGGATCTTTTTAACGGTTAAAACTCCAGACAGTGTCACAAATTCAATAACATTGCTGTCCACCAAACCAGATGAAAAAAGTGTGTGTGCAGCTGCTAATGTGGCATGGCCACAAAGATTAACCTGTAGTATTATAATAAGATCCATATAATGTTAATACTAATTGTTTATATAGTATATTTAATAACCTATGTTTTTGTACCAAAAAAATAAAAATAATAACCTATGTTTAAGAATATTGAAAAGTCTCTAATAAGCAAGTGTATAGTATGATTATGTGGACATAAACTGTACCTCAATAACAGGAGTAAACCATCTAAGACCAAAACGAGGAATAGAGGTTCCATGAATAGGAGTCAAATAACATGTTTCAGAGATGTTGAATTCAGCAGCTACTGATTGCAACCATTCATCATCTTTATCTTCTTCTAATAAACACACTGCTGCTGGATTCCCTTTGAATGCTGAATCTGTGAATGCATCAACCTGTGTATGTACCTCATCACTCAGATTCACACAACAACCATGTTTTTTCTCTTTTCACAATAATAATAACAAACACAGTCAACAGTTAAATAAATAAATAAGCAAACATACCACATAGTATTTGACATGTTTCTTTGCCATTTGACGATAAGGGAACAAGTGTTGGTGATAAAACTGGACAAAGCCCCTATGGATACTGTGGACACAGTCCAGCCGCCTCAACAATATATAAATGAAAATCAATACATACACACATGTTTTGAATCTGGACCCCGTGTACCAAAAAAATATCAAATAATATGGTCCCCTGTAATTATAATTATAATAATAGGCAATTGTTAAGAAGGGAAAGTGTCTCATGTGATACTTCACCTCCCAAGATATGTAATAATATCTAAACCTTTCATCCACCTTAATTAAGTAATATATATTAATTTGAGCATTGGAATGTCAGCATTACACCCCCACCATTGGACGTTGTCCGAGGTAGTCCCAACCAAACATTATTGTTTTAGGAGCATTTCTTCCACCAATCCACCGTTACAGTCTGAGTTCGGTATAGAATAAAGGCCATTGTAAAGTATTGATTCATACAACAAACAAGATTTGATTCATGCAGGTCGCCAACTTGATTCAGTATTCAAGTGTCAAAATCGAATTATAGACGATTTTATTATCATCTGAATACGGATTTTTGGCCTATTATTTGCAAAGTTACACAAGAGTTCAAATAAAAGACAATCCATTCATGACATTAACAAGCTTTCCAAACATCAATATCCTTTTCCTATGCTCATACATAGGATGAATATCAAAATAATTAAGTGCTCCAATAACAATTTTGTCATCTGATAGTAAGTATTACATGTACTGTTGCATGTATTTGACTGGAATGTTAGAAATAGGACTAGACCAAAACACATCCTTCCATCACTGTAACAGCCTTTCCACGCAAAAACACTCTTTGTTTCTGTTCGTCAATATGAATATTGAGAATTCCCCCTCTAGCTGATGCCTGAACAAATGTAATCTAAAAATTAGTACCATGATGACAAAAATAATCTTAATGAGGGAATAGAAAAAATAGTAATATAATAGTACTACCTGATAAGCCTTTAAATCACACTTCCCCAATTTCTTGCTCCAATAAGGTGCCAAGCCACAATGTGCACTCCCACAAACAGGATCCTGAAAGTAAACATGGGTTATTAACAACATTATCTCATTTCTTCTATTTTCATATCTTGATGCGGTTTAAAAATTGAATGTCCAAGATCAAAACCTGAAGCTTTTTTTTTACTTTCAGTATTCAAATCTTCCTTTATTGTATAATGAAAGAGGCATTGCCAATGCAACCGGAGGAACATTCTAGTCATAGTTCTTAGCCACATACCTCGTTGATTCCATGTTTCGGGCAGAAATATCGACTGTAGAAGTCAAATCCGGACCCTGGAGGAGCGATCCCTGTAACAATTATCCCCATTCCAGGACATTTAACAATTGCATCAAATTGTGGTTGTACTTTTGTGACATTTTCTCCAGATGTGACAACAACCTAGGAGAATTAGCAAACAAACAGTTGATATTTGGCATGTTAGAGTAAAGTAGAATGAGATATAGATATTTACTACTCCTTTCCGCAATAATCAAGCAGGTTTACAGATTAAATAACAATAAAATGTGGTCTTCGGCATACTCTCAAGGATATGTGGTTTTCTTGAAATAACAATAACTAAGATATCATCCATGTTATCTATACAAAGTAACTACCAATTTTGGTAGGACTTTGTCTATACAAGTTTACTATTAGCAGCACTTTTTTGTTTTTCAAATCTTACAGTTACAGCTACCATAACCACTATAATTAATATGTGCTCATCAAAAGTAAATAAATAAATGTGGAATAGATAAGAGGAATTACAAGTAAATTATCTCCATTTGTTGTCCTCTTTATATCAATAATGGAAGCACCATTCAATGCTCCAGAAATGAGTGAAGTGTCATTAGAGTTGAATTCTGCAATAGGGTCAGCAGGAAAATCCAATTCGATATAAAATCCAACCGAAGCTTCACCGTTCAGCAAATTCGGTGCACTAGTGACATCGGTCCTTTTAGCGGTTAAAATTCCAGATCGTGTCACAAATTCAATAGCATTCTTGTCCACCAAACCAGATGAAAACAGTGTGTGTGCAGCTGCTAGTGTGGCATGACCACAAAGATCGACCTGTGGTATTATAATAGCATTCATGTAATGTCGATAATGGTATAAATTGCGAATACGAAGATGAGTTTATTATTGTTACTTCTAAATCACAAAGATATAAACTAAATAAACACAAAAAACTGTCCCTAAAAGCACATCAATACAATGGCCAGATTAGGGGTATTCTTAAATTTCCTTAGCATACATTTTAGTTTTGTTGGCACTAATGTCTGTTTTTTTCTCTTTATCAATCATTAAGTTTCCCTTTTGTTGCGTTAGAACAGCAACCTTTGTTCAAAAGAGTAACGAAACAATCAACGCAACTAACAAACAGCCGGTGTTTGGCCAATATTGCCTACATTTCAGACTGCCGAGACACGCGGCAGTTGCTTTGTATTATCAACTAAATATTTAAGTTTACAGTGTACAGAGGGTATTTAAATGCTACAATCTAGATTACGACATTACCTATGAACCTTTTGAGGTTCTATCCGCTTATTAGTAACTATGAGTCATACTCAACTTGCTTTAAAAAATGGTCACATATGCTTGGCTCTTAAATTCTACAGTTACATTATACACAAAGAAAAAAGTATGTATGATTTGTGGTGATAAACTGTAGTACCTCAGCAACAGGAGTAAACCATCTAAGATCAAAACGAGGAATAGAGGTTCCATGAATAGTAGTCAAATAGCATGTTTCAGATATGTTGAATTCAGCAGCTACAGATTGCAACCATTTATCATCTTTGTCTTCTTCTAATAAACACACTGCTGCTGGATTCCCTTTGAATGCTGAATCTGTGAATGCATCAACCTGTGTATGCACCTCATCGCTCAGATTCACACAACAGCTTTGTTTTCTTTCCACAATAATAAGAACACAGTTATAAACAGTACTCAATGAAATAAATAGACTACATACCACGTAGTATTTCACAGGTTTCTTTGCCATTGAAGATATGCTAACAGTAACAGGTGTTGCTGATGAAACTGGTCAATGTCCACTCAGCCACCTCCAAAACTTTATTATAAATGATAATATACACACCTACCTATTGGTCAATGGTTGTTGGGAGTTTTAAATCATTTTCAAACATCATTGCTATAATGATACAATTCTCTGTCCTCAAGCATGACGTGATAAAAATGAATTCTAAAAACCAAAAACTCTTACGAACAAACGTTATTTAGAAATTTACAACATTTTTCCAAGCAATCAACCACCGCCTTAGTCAATCTTCATTTGTTTAATTTGTGGTCCCAGAATTTTTATAAAAAAATCTCTTAAGCTAAAATTCCCAACTTTTTAAAGATAATTCAAATAAGGAGGGTGTTGTATTTTACTTTAGTCAACAGTAGTAATCATTATCTTATTTGTATTCAAGGTAAATATATTTTTTTTTAATTTTCATTTAATGATCTTAGGCAATTTTCTGCTCACTTGTCTTCTAATCTAAGAATCTAGATGAACTACTCTCACATTGAATTTAGATTGTTTGGCCGGAAAATAGGTAAAATTTGACAACGAATTGTTCAATCAAGAAATTGCTAGCCATCTCTTTTTAGATACACACACAGACACATATTGACATATAAATCTGATAATCATAAGTTTTTATAATTTTTAATTAAAATCTTATTTCATAAGCTACAACAGAGAAAACCAACAATCAACATTTTATTGTTGACTGATGGTATCAACCAATTAAAAATACAGGTTGGCAATGAACTAATTTACAGTGATATTTGGAAAATAAATTAAAATTAAAATTAAAATAAACTACAGTTTGAACATTGTCCATCCCTGTACAAAGGGAGGGGCTTGTTTTTAGTTCTTGAGAATATCCAATAATGGATTTTATTGTATGGACAATGGACAGCAGTTCTGCCCCAAACAAACTACCAACTTCCTTCCTTGGACATTCTCAGGAAATGGGACAGAGTGATCTTTGGGAGCTCGGGAGAAGCCCTTTTCTTTTTCTTTATCTTAGTCGTCTTTGACGTATCCGTGCCATTCAAATCAGACACCGTGTCTGACGCCAGATTGTAGAACTGTTTACAAAAACATCACAACAAAACTAACATTATATACTCGGGTAAACGACTAAGGTAACAGTAGTTCAGATGTTGAAAGCATGAAGCGGAAGTTATTTTGATGTTACTCTATCTCAAACACAACACCAGTTTGTTTGACAGAAAATGTTTGGCACATAAAGCATTTTATGCTGTTCGGTGTAAAACTAAAACAGTCTCCGAGTTTGAGGTAATATTCAAAATAAAAATATTTTTCAGGGTACAACACATTGATGAAAAGCTTTCAGGAAGCTATTTCATTGAAAACATGTTGGACTCTTTTTTGTGAACATTTTTCTTCTGTCATGATAGAGCATCATCATATTTTCAGCATTAACAGAGGGGTAGCTTATCTGATAATTACCTCACAAACTCCATGCAGCAACAATCTATGGAAAGGATCTTTAATGCTAAGTTCAAGAACGTCTCCATCTGTGCTTTCAGTTATGAAGGCCCGTATACATTCCTAGGAGTAATAAAGGTTCCATGTAAATGCCGAGAAACATATTCTAAACAACAGCAAAGGAAAAAATACAACAAGCACTGATAATTTAGCCCCTTTTCCGTGTAACAGGACAGAGCGGCATGATAATAATCAGGTATATACCTCATAACCCTCTATGAGTTCAAAAAGAGAGCTGCGGCGAAGTGCCTCTCTTGTATTACAACCAACTCTACGCCAACCATTCAACACTGCCATCTTGTCAGCATCAATGCGACCTTCCTTCTTTTCTAAAGAATTTTCAAAGGCGTGAATTATCTTAACCTACCAAACAGATAAATCAGATAGCTGTATGTCAGTTGTGAGTTGTGACCGCACCACATCACATGAAAATATAATCAAAATGCAATTTTCACATGACAATAAGCATGTCAACAACCAGCATACAGATTATATTTTGACCTTGATCTAAACTAATTTAATTCACATGATTAGGTTACCCACACAGACCACTATGTATGTAAATTTTACACAAACCACGATAACAGTAACAAGATCTCAAGCACTATAAACACAAGTCACACCCTAAACAACATTAAGACCATCCCGTCATAAAAAACTGCTAAAGAAACAAGGGAAATTTTGAAGTTATAACTAAAAGTTGGTATGTCAGGTCAAAACCAATATTAATAAAACTGATGCTTGTTGAATCCAATTTCAAGGGCATCAAATTGCTTTCTTAAACAGTGGAAATTTTGAAGAAATGATCTGCAAAAGAGAGAAAGAAATATAACCTCTTTGTCCATGTCTATATTTCTGAATCTGTCCCACTCCTCCACATTAGTCAAGGAAAATGTTGAAGGAGGAACTTCATCACCTGTTTTATGAACTCAAACTTTATAAACATAAAAAAGGGAACAACGGGAAATCCATAGAAAAAGGAAAGAAAGAATAAAGCCACTAGGATTGGGCTAGTGGTGAGGGGCTTGGGGAGTTTGCATGAGGTCATAGGTTCAAACCTCAATGCGACCATTGTACTCTAAGAAAGGAAAGAAAAAGAAGGAATAGATTAGAAAGTGAATATATAGAATTATAATATCATTTAAAGCTCAAAACCAGTTAACTTTCACAATGTCCTGCATATTTGTTGTAAATTTTATATTCATTCCCCTTCATCCAAATTCACTTAAACAATAACAAAGCATGCACACAGAGAAGAAAAACATGAAACTGTAAATAAGCTATCGCCTATCGTGCATGGAAGAATCCCAGTCCTGTTGCCTAAATGCAACTGCAGTCTCAGCAAAAAAAAAAAAAAAAAA
>Ga0099826_10003773_pt1 | contig 10427 bp, 1 predicted proteins | sample Mtrugardesep15_FD_76830 | JGI IMG/M metagenome (GOLD analysis project Ga0099826, IMG submission 76830) | Root nodule microbial communities of legume samples collected from California, USA - M. trunc garden sep15 | ecosystem: Host-associated > Plants > Roots > Nodule | place: USA: California...
ACCAACTCTATTATTATTTAATAACTTAAATATATTTTATCAAAAAATATAAAATACATAGAACAAATTATTTTGTCAAAAAAATTTAGTTTAACGATCATATTTATTATTTTTTTTTAAATTAATATAGAAAAAAATTATTTATTTAAATTAAATAATATATCTAAATTTGATATTGATCTACACATACATTCAATTATGTTAATTTATTTATCTGTATTTAGCTATGTCCATTTTAGTAATTATACATTCAAAAGTAATTTTGATGAAAACTATCCAAACAACATTCGTTCTGTTTAATCAATTTTACATTATTGTATGCAAACATAAATCAATTCTCTCAAAATCAATTTTGTTATAATCAATTCTATCAAAATCAATTCTATCAGAATCAATTCTATCCAAAACTAAACGAAACACACACTAAGTCATACATTCATTATTGAATGAAATCCAATAATGCATGTGAGTATAGGAGTGGCACTATAGAAATAGATACATTAATTCACTAGTTTTAACTGAAAGAGAGTACAAGGACTTGATCATATCATAATAGAGTATTAGATCATATGCTACCTTGTCAAAAACAATTATCTGATATGATTGCTAAAGTTATTATTATTTTAAAAATAAAGATTAAATTATTTACCACGTGATCATAAATGCCTGATTTCAACTAACTCTATTTTGATGGCTAGATGCAAGGGTGGAGACATTGGGGAAGCCTAGTGCTTCATCTTGAATCCGTAAGGTTATTATGTCATGTAAGTATAATTTACTTGATAGTTTTATGGATATTGAATATGTTGGGGCATAGGTTCTAACATGTGATTCTACGCTTATCTATATTCAAGGTTTGTGTTTTTCACTATTAGACTATTCGATAAAAAATATATATATTTCTCATAAGAAAATATTTCTTCTATGGTAATTGGTAAGTTAATTGTATATGTTTGTTTCTTTAGGAATAATTGTATAGGCTATGTATGTCAAATTTAAACTTAATGGCTTGTTTGGTTATGCGCACTTTAATAAAAAATCTCGTTCAAAATTCACATCAACATAGAAGCTCATATTTGTAGTTTCATGATTCTATGTTGAAATTGCATTGAGACGTGGTATTTGTGTGCCAAAAGTTGGTCCAAACACTCACTAAATAATATGTCGTTTGGTTTTATCACTCATTGAATCAAAAGTCTGATTTCGCCTCTTGTTAAAGTAATAAATAATAGTTTTATATAATGTATATTTGATAGATTGCAATCCCACTAAAGTTAGAAATAAAAAGAATGGATTTGGTTCCCCATATCCTATTATGTAGAGATCTAGGTTTATATATGGGATTTCTCATATTTAATTTAACGATAAAGTTTTAGTCAATAGACTACTCAATAAAAAAACAATTTGAAACCTCTTTCTTTCATTATACTTTTTAATTTTGAAGAATTATCTTATCCTACGCTATTATGTTTTAATTTTTTTCTAAGATATTATGCTTTAATTGTTTGTTTCTCTCTGGACATGACAATATGGACCAGACTATAGGAAAATTCAACGCATATGCATGAAGTTGATCCAAAATAATAATGCAATATGTACCGGAACATGTGGGCCAGCCATTATGCCTCAGTAACCGAAATTGAAGGGATGTGGCAAAGAGGTCTTGAGAGAGGTCCCAATCACATATCCTCCCAAGTTGAACATTGATCTCATCTTCTAAATGGTGACCAATCCCCAACCCTTGGATTGAGTCAATCATCTTCAATGTTACAATAGGATCATTTGAATTTAGCAATGCTTCTCTGCTTCTTCTTTTGACTTGACCCAAACTTTTGGTCTTATCTTCAGTTTGTAAAGGTGACAACTAACATGAACAAAATAAAATCTAAATTTATAATATAGACTAAAAAAACATTTCTAAGACAATATTTTATAAGGGTCTATGAACAAATACATTGTTGCCACATTGTTTTAAAAAATGATTTACAGTTAAACTTTATCAATATGTATGTCTAATGTGATATTGCAGTTTACCGCAAAATGTTGCTGCTGCCCAATAACATCTTTTTTTTTTTTTTTGTACAAGCTGCCCAATAAAATCTAATATTAACCCAAATTTTGAATTGTATTAAAATATATTATTATTTTGATAGGAAATCTTAATACCAGGAAAACACAACCAAGTTAGGTGATTGCAATTCACTCTTAACATTATACATTATTTTGAACCCAACTCTTACACGGTCCAATTAAATGTAGCACTCATATTAGCCAGGCCGCAAGAAAAGTTATATGTGTGATCCTTTAAATCGAGTGTTTGTATGAGATAAGTTTTTGGACGTGTTTTATATGTTAAATAGTAAGTATTGTATATAACAACATAAGACAATAAGACAGGACAACATAACATAAGATTGAAGAGTACATGATAAACTTTTATAATAGTGAATAATTTTTTGTCTTATACGATTTTTTATAGATAAAATGTTATTTTGGTATTTTAGACACTTGTATGTGGGACAAAAAGGTGTGTTGTAGTTTAATGATGAATAAGAATTTCAGTTTTTACCATATCTTTTATCTCTCGTTTGTCATGTCCTCGAACTGTTTTTCAAATTAAACATTGTACATCTGGAATTGTCCTGTTTTATTCTTTATATTTTAGCGGATCATACACACCTTCTAAGTTTTACTACAAAGTTCTTTTAAGTCTCAAAACATGTACAATTTTGACTTTTCTTTATTTTAATTTAACTTTGTAAAAAAATAGTTTGGAACCCTTTTTTTGGAGCATTTATTTATTTTTGGTTTAACTATGTTAAAAGAAAAGTTGGGATTTTAATCTTGTTATTTGATGATTAATTGGTTTTAGACATTCATGACATCAAATTTTAAAATTTAAGGTATTTTTGTCATTTGTAAATTGAGCGAATTTTGATTTATCACTACCGTAACATCTATTTTGTACCATCAAAAGTCACGAAAGTACAAAACCAAATCAATTTCAAATTATAAGGTTGAGATCCAATATATTTTTTACCAGTGGTAAACCAAAACTCGCCAAATAGGTAACATCACCCTTTTTGTTTTTTAGAAACCGAGTTGTTCTATATGATCATATCTATATTTTTCTCTCCTTTCAGTCTATAAGTTTGAATAAGAAACTCATGAGTTTGAAAGACTGAAGAATTTAAATTTGTTTCAACTCTATAATTTTTATTTTTAAAAATCATGTTTTCAGTTAAAAGCTTCAAATTCTAAAAACATTAACTTCAAGTTAAAAACAATTCTAGAGACAAAAATCAACTACAATAGACATCCCACAAACTTGTCAAATCAATTTTAAGGTTGGAATCGTTATTAACTTCCCTATAGTAAAAACAAACACACTAAACATTAACATTAACATTAACATAGACACACACAAATCACAGTCACCCAAGACTTCATATTAGAGATTTGTTATTAAGAGGTTATATTATAAGATAGAGATCAGATTATGTACACTAATTAAAAGCTACCTTTTCATTGAGAGCAATGGACTTGATCGATAATTTACTATGTATAACCCTTGAATTTGATTTTTGTAGCGATAAGATCCGTGATTGATAAGTAGAAGTTGAAAATTTATAACGAGCAAGTGTGCTTGTTAGATATGAAACTCTAAGTTCATTAACAGCCATTGTATTTGCAGGCTTATCTCTTTTCTTCTGTGTATGTGATAACACAAATCGGATTGCCCACTTATATAGACTTTGTATCTAGCTTACATAATTGACTGGTACTTTGTATACTATATTCTAATACCAAAATTCTAAACATTATTTTTTGTTTTTGTTTTACATAACCATTAATTCCACATTAATCATTTTGTTTGACTAAAACTCTCTAGAAATGTCATGTAGGTGCATATTAGATCAGATATGGGTCAAACTGTAAAAGTCAGCACTTGTTGCATGTAAAGATAATAAGGTTGGTCAAGTGGCTCTAATTTTCCCTCCCTATATATGTTTTCCAAATTTCACCGACATTTATATTAACATTTACTAAATAAAATTGTGAATTTATGCATAAATCGGTTGGCACGGACCATGTACTCTTATATATAGGGATCAGGGTTCGAACACCAGATATCTCATTTATTCATTTTAAAAAATGAATTCTAACCACTAGACAATGAAATTAACTTATTTTATTCATTAAAGTGGTCATAATACAAGATGGATTATTATCAAAAGCTTGACAACTAACATAAAGACAATCATGCTCAAGTTAGTAAATGAGTCATATTGTTTGCTTTCCTACATATGAATCTTACAAATTTTGGTAAAGATCACATAATAGCTTTACAAACAGATAAAATAGTACCCCATTCACTCACCACTCTACCCCCATATTGTCATAACTAGTATGTAGCTTAGTTCAATGGACACTTTGGGAGAACCTAAACTCATGAATCAAAGTAAGGTTTGCTTAAGACCCCATGCTTCTTTCTCTTGAGGGCTTAGTTGGCCAACATTCCACGCTATTTACGCACATATGGAATTTCCTTTGTGTCTCGAACACACATACCTGCTTGTTATATCTGATGTTTGTGTTATTATTAAGGTTAATCTGATCGACTTGTCATTGAGTTTCCTTTTTTACCTTCTAAAATAATTGCCTTATCATTGCTCCCCTTGCCTATTCTGATGCCATTCCTTTCCCTCTACTCAGGTCCTCCTCTTCAATACGTATGGGTCGGTTTTGCTTGGGAAATCATACCGTGCCATTTTTCATTAACTCAAGAATCATATTTTTGGAACCACCTTCCTTACTAATAGGACCAGTATCCAATCACTGAATTAATTGCCCCTTTACTGCTTTTGTTTCTTCCTCTCCCTCCACCATCATCAACCGCCTTTCCCGGTGCTACCAGCCTCTGCTGCTCAACCCGTCACATCATCATCTTCATTAGTGGTGTAGTCAGGAAAAATAAATCTGGATGGGCCACAAAATTAAAGTATATTATATATAAAAAATGTTTATGTTTTAATAAGCATTATACACAAAAATGACCATCAAAAAATTAAATTACATACATTAAAATTTTTAAATAATCCACCTATGTATTTCGAGTTACTTGAAGTTTGTTTTTAGCAAGCGAAAATGGAACTTACATATTAAACAACAAAAGATATTTTTCTATCTAACAGTCAATGTCATCTATCAGTCGCATCAACCTACAAATGAATGTTAGAAATAACCATCGAGTAACTTGAATTTGAAAGTGTGATAGTAAAACATACTGAAATAGAGAAGAGAGTGGATCACAACATAATTTTATTTAAAACTCAATGGTATTTTAGTAATTTTCTTTATAAAAAGTTTTTAAAAAAAAATATGGTGGTGTCCATCCAAGTCGGCCCCTAATATTCGTCGACCCTAAATTAGTTAATAATTTTTATTCTATAAAATATTTATTTACTTTATTGGGTTACTAGTTTGACGAATGAGACATTGATCGAATTACATGATTATTGATCCTATCATAATTAATTTAAAAATGAAAAATGCACCTTTAGAATGCTTTTTTAAACAACATAAATAGTCATCTCTCCAACCCTTTAACTAATTTGACACTTATTTAAAACAATATTTAAATTATGATCGGATGAAGGACGAATTTAAATTATTAAAAGAGCATTATATTTAGGGAGAATTTTTTTTTTCGAAAGGCTTTATAATTAAGGATAGAGGGGTAGTAAGTACTACAAAATCTGTGTATGTAATACATTTGAAATTGAAGTCTTTGATTTTTTAAGCAATAATTTATGAATTTAAAAATTTATAAAAATTAATGACATAATTTGCATTTAATTCCAATTGTTTTGGTGGCTTCGATTGACGGTGCTTACCATTTTGACCCAACAAGATCAAAAGAGAGAAGATCACGACTGACATAGAAACAAATTGTGGAAGGAGTCAGAAGGAGATATGAGAGAAAGAAGATGAGTCAATTATAATTTTTTCTCCCCATTCTATTTTTCATCTTTTTGAAATATTGAAATTAAAAGAATTCTTCTATCAAAAGAAAAATTAAATAAAAGAAAAATACGTTTCTGCATTTTGTTTTTATTTTAAAATTATTTAAATCGGACTAATTTTCCACATATGACATCAATTTGAATTATTAATCAACAAATTTGATTCGATTTTAGCAACATATAGTTCTATACTTACACTACGTTAATTAAAATATTACATGCTACTAGCTGAGAACGTTCAGCAGCTAGTGGATATATAATGTTCAGAAGCAACACATTCATAAATTCTTAGAATTAAAATAGAAAAGATTAGAGATGATCGAGAGAAAATTAGAGAAAGTGATCATTAGTTGTGCATGATTTGTCAGGAGTGTAATTTTCTCAAACCAAAGTGGATCATTAGTTGTGGGATGTGAGATTTGAACACCTTGTTTGCGACCTTCTACTAGCATTTGAGTAAACTCTCACAACATGTTCTCCATGGTTGTAGACAACCCTATCTATCCATAAGGTTTTGCCAACAATTTGTTGTCCCTTTCTTCCCCTTATCCCACGGTCACATCACATTCCCCTTACTTCAATACAAAAACTTTGCACTTGCACTCATAGACTCTTGTGACTCCCTACACCTTGTTTTAAATTAAAGGTGATGTAAAAGAAGTCTATAAGGGAAAATCATAATGAATAATGATGACTCTCCCTTAAGATCGATTACTTGCAATCTAAGCTATCAAATTTATGGAAATCTCCAAGTTCATCGCACGTGACCTCCTATGGGTAATGTCTAATACAAGTTGTGCTTCCTCTCCTTATACCATAAGCCTTATACATATCATAAATCTATAAGACTTATGTTATGTATATATTGTACGGGGACGCTTGAAATGTGAAACCTATTAGACCCCAAATTTTCATTAACTACTTGCAACTCAGTTGATGCCAACTGTGTTTTTGTTTTTCGTTGTCAAAAGTTCGAAACTTGCTTAGCTGTATTTTTTTTTTTTTTTGGTAGAGATTGCGGCTATCTTCTTTTTCATCTGTGCAAAACAATACTTAATTAGTTTTCTTTTTAAATAGAAAGAAAAAAAATCACCTACATCATAATATGAAGATAATTTCAAAATATAATTTGTGTTATTTAGGCTGTTTAATTTTTCGCTTTAGGCTTCAAATTCTATTAAGGTCGGCCTTAATCAAAACTATATGAGCTCGCATGTATAAACAACGAGCATGTTGCTCAACACTAACTCAAGCATAAGGCGAGTCAAGCCCTCGCTTTAGACCTCCAATTTTTGGTCCAAAATAAAGACCACAAAATATTGTTTATATGATTGATCAATACTCCCTTCGTTTCAAAATGAATGTTATTTTAGCCAAAAAATTTGTTTTAAAATGAATGTCACTTTATATTTTCAATACAACTTTAATTTTTCTGTTGCAACTTTACCCTCAATAAATACTTCAATTTTTCTCTCACATAATTTTCAATGAAAACTTTAAGTTTATCTTTTTCTTATAAAGTAGGGGTAGTTTAGTAAAAGTATTATATGTAATAATTATTTCATTCAATTTTCTAATCTGTGCCAAAACTTTAAAGGACATGAGTATATTATATCTTTCTTTTTTTAAAACAATATTTTTTCGTAATCTTTATAAAACTTCTGACTTTATTTTATTTCTCTTAAAAAAGCTTCATATTTAAGTTTATATGAGCCCTCAAAATATGTTGGACGACCTTGGTATTTCTAGCACTGCTCATCAGTCATTTTCAACATATTGTTCTTATTATTGACTTTCAATTCTATCCAACACATACTCAATATCGGGTTTGGTTTTTTATAATGATATATTTGATTTCATGTCTCTTATAATGAATATCTGTCTCTTTGAATTCTATCTGACCACATTTCCATATTAAAAAAAAAGTCCATATAACCGCATTTGAAGAATGAATATTTGACATTTGACCACTCTAGAACCGCCCTCACTTTTGAATATTTTAGTGTGATTCACGAGACCATCTTGTGCGTAGAGCGAAGCGAAATACATAGGGTGTGAGATAGGGTATGCTTGATTAAGTTGCATCAACTTGAAAGAAAAATGTTTTGACATGCTTTTGAGATTAGTTTGAACTTTTACTGATATTAAAGTTAAAATAGAAGTAACTTTGAGAGTAAATAAATAAAAAAATATTATTAACTCGACTTTAAACTTGTTTTATGATTATCAAATTATAATATTTATAATATGTTTTGCACTAATTTTAGCTAGGCCGAATAATTTTTAACTATATTTATTAATGGAATTAGTTGCTTGAAAAAAATATTATCAGTCAAATTTAAAATTGTTTTTATGACAATTAAATTGTAATAATTATACATGTTTTGAACTAAATCGAAAGGATTTAAAAACCATCCAACGAAGTGTAAATGTGTTTTCTAATTATTATTTTTGGCTTAAATATGCTTTTGACCTCCCTATTTCCTTGTTTATGAACTTTTAGTCCTATTTTCAAAACCAACTTTTTCGTCCTCCTATTAAAAAAGTCAATAATTTTTTTGGCCTATTATCAGTATTGATGACGAGGCTCACTCATTAATGACATGGCTTTGAGTTGGCATTAATGATTTGTATAAAAATGTTTGCATGTAATTATTGTTTTAATTAATTTAATTATTTTATTTATTTATATATTAAAAAAGAAAACTTCATCATCCCATCGTCACCACCAACGACACCCAATATTCATCACCACCATCCCATTATCATAATCCATAACCAGCATCACATCTTTCCTATCAAAATGGTAGAAAAACATGAATAAATTAAATTGACCCAAATCAGAAATCAAAATTCTCCCATTCAAAATTGACACGTATTTTCCCCTTTGGCTACTTAAATTGACCTAAATTGAATTCTTCCATTCATCCTTTTCTCAACTATGTTCAATGGAACCTCTTCTTTCAACACAATCATCCTCTCCTTGTAGTGGCGGAGCCAAGTAGAAGGGTTTGGAGGCAACTGCCTGCACAAACTTTTGAGAATTTTTATTTTTAATAGTATATATGGTGATACATTGACTAGGCCACGTCCACCAATCACCCAATAGAAATTCAACAAACTAAGAAGATAAAGAGTTTATTTCTTATAAAATGTCCTCGTGGATATTGTTTCTTCCCATATGTTCCTTGTTTCATCATTATCCACTTTTATAAGAAATTAAAAAGTTAATTCTTGCCAATGAAGTAATATATGTGAGTATAATTTGTTTCCTTCTAAATTTAGCGATCGAACATCTTGTTCACAATTAAGAAGTTAGGAATTAGGTTTATTACATATGATATGAGTTATAGTATGAATTGTAACATAGTTTTAATTGTATTTTTGTACATTTTATTTCTAGCAATAAACAATGGAAACATTTTTTAAAAGAGAGTGAAGTTCATAGCAATCATCAATTTTAAATCCTCAAACACTTGATGCATGTGGAAGCATAAAATTAGGTTCATTTATAAAAAAGAAAAAAATGGAATTTGATTCGACTTCGTCATTGCTTGGACGTTGTTATTATCCTCCTCTCCCTCTCCTCAAACGTTGTTCCCCTCTTGCTAGTTGGTTTCCATGGTGCCGATTACTTCAATCTTTGCATCCTCGATCGCTTGAGCTTGTAGTCTTTATGGAAAAAATTAATGTTACCAAACCATGGTTGAGGTATTGATGATGTGCAAAGAGGGATATAAGAAAGGGTAAGAAAAATAACAATCTAATCCAAGTTTCCCCAAATTAAGAAATAATAAAACCTAATCTAAAGAAAGTGTTATATCTGAAATTTTGAAGAAGTTTGTCATCTGGGTGTTGGTGTTGATGATGATGAATAATTCTGTTGAAGTTGATGTTGATAGGTTTGAGTGGGTGATATTTTAATTGTTTTTCAATTTATTTTGGGTTAATTATGTTTTTGGTCCCTATAAAATAGGGAACTTTTAAGTTTAGTCCTTACTTAATTTTAATAGCTTTTTTAGTCCCTACAAAAAAAAATACTTATAATTTTAGTCCTTGCTAAAACAAAGTTTCTTTAATTATCCTTAAACTCTTAAATTTTTGAATGAATTTTTTGATACAAGTTTAGAACACTATGAAAGGTTCATTTCCTAAAATTTAGAATTTTCTAATATGAAACAAATTAAATATAAATTTTTTAAAATGATCAAAGTTAAAGATAAAAAGTGATAAAATCTAGATGTAGAAATCAAATTTTGCGATAATTTTTTGCTGAGAAACTTTTAGTAATGTACTAAACATGTCTGCAAAAAATTATTCAAAAACTTAAGAGTTTAAGTATAAATTAAACAAATTTGAATTGAGTAGGGACTAATACTCAGTGCAGAAAAAAAAATTAAG
>Ga0099826_10003775_pt1 | contig 10423 bp, 4 predicted proteins | sample Mtrugardesep15_FD_76830 | JGI IMG/M metagenome (GOLD analysis project Ga0099826, IMG submission 76830) | Root nodule microbial communities of legume samples collected from California, USA - M. trunc garden sep15 | ecosystem: Host-associated > Plants > Roots > Nodule | place: USA: California...
AAAAAAAAAAAAAAAAAAAAAAGAGATGAAATGATGTGAGTGCCATTGCAAAATCTACCATGAAATGTATTTTTTTTTCATCAGGGATTGAATCAGTACAAAACTGCATGCATTGCCAGATCACACACACACACACATACAGTAGATCAGAGTATTTTTTGTGAGGGGGGAAGATCGGTATACAAAGGCAATGTCTATAATAACCTAGATAACATTTACATACAGGGAAACTGAAGCTTTAGAGGGAGCAAGGGAGATACAATAAACATTAATAATTTATTTTTCTTTTGTTAAATAACACTTGTTTTTTTTCATTCATTCATTTCAAAATTTAGCTTCCAATTAAGGCATGTTTGAAAAATTCGAATAGATCGCTAGAAAACTTTTTTTGCTGAAAGACTTCTGCAATAAATCATTAGTTGAAAAGCAAACAATGATGAAATGGCAGAAAAGTGTGCATTTCATTGATATTAATAATTTCGATTTATAAAATTACCTTAAAAATTGACAAGTACCGAGATCTTGCAGGCTTGCTCGTACTCATTTTTCTTTGCGGTGACATCTCTTTGCACAAATGCTGAGCTATTTCCTTCAGTAACACAACCTGTGCTTTATCTGTGCTCATTGAAATGATTGCCTGCCTCATTGATTCCCTATCAGCCTCAAGTGCCTGAAGCCTCATGTAAAGCTTCTTAATGTAGGGATCTTCGAAATCAGCATGATGATTCCCTGATTCCTTTGGACTGGTTGCATAATCATCGAAAACTCCAGCTTTGGAACCTGTAAAGCCATTATCCGGTGCCCCAGAATGAACAGAGTCAATTGTATAAATTCTGTCACTCGTATCGTCACCTTCTGAACCATTATCCACCTTCTTCAAATTTGAATTGTCCTCTGGTTGAGAGAAATGTTCCTTCTTATACTTGTTATTGTTCTTGGGAGACTCCACCGAACCTATTTCTCTACACATCCCACCGAACGTTGCTGAGTCAGAGGAAAATTTCCTCGTGTGCCTCGTCAAATTTGGAGATTGTCCAACAATTACTTTCTCTGGAACATTTTTTCCTATAAAATCTCCATCCACCTGGCTGTAAGTGGGAGTTTTCTCCATTTGAGAAATCCTATTCTCCAAGCTCCTCAATCGGTCATCAGGAGTTTCGCCAAACACATATTTCTCAATATCAGTGTCGTCATTATCAGCATCCATGCCATTATGCATGACATTACATTTTAAAGGAGGGTATTCGTATGGAGGAATATCATCATATTGATCACCTTCCACCTCATCCTCGGTGTACCCAAAACTCATCATCCTGTGTTTATAAGCCTGAACTTCGCATGTAAGCGACTGAATTATCTGTTCTCTCTTGTACAACAAATCTTCCAAAGACATAAGTTCCTCCTGTTCATGCGTCATTTTCTCCTCCGCAAAACGCTTAAACTGACGAGCTTCCATTTGAACTTCCGCCTTTTCCCTCTGCAACCTCAAAATCATCGACATTGCCTCATTCGCAGCTGTGGACGCAGAATTTCTCTCCTCCTCCAACTCCTCATTCAAATCCTGAATCGTTCTCTGCTGCATACTAACCATCTCACGTAACACCACACATTCATTAACAATATCAACCCGCGCAACCGACGACACAGGTAATTCGCTATCCAATTTAAACTCATCGTGCTTCCGCTTAACAGAACGCATCCATTTTTCAGAACATTGATCCACCAAAGAACAACTACATCCACAATCACAACATTTCAACAAATCCCTCGGAGATGGAATTTTTTCCGAATCCATCAATCAAAACCCACTCAAAACCTTCCAACAATCCAAAAATTACAACCAATATCTTCAATTTTCAACAAAATGACAAATCAGGTAACAAAAATCATCAAAATTCTTCAAAAATCAAAAATTTCTTCCAACCAACAACCATTCTCTTCCCCTACCTTCATGCCACCCACCTTCTCCAGCAAATCAACAAATCACACACAAGAAAACCTAAACACAAAAACAAAAAACACACAATTGAAACCAAATAACAAAAAAATTTAACAAAATTACAATTCCATCTACAATAAAACCTAAACCCCAATAATAAAAATCGATTCTTTTCAATTTCACCTAAAATTAACCTAAAATCCTACTTTCCCCAAATTTGACGAAAATTTTCAACGAACAGAAACCGAAATGTAAAATTACTGACCTTGAAGGAGACGCAGTCGGAGAATCAACGGCAGCCGGCGGCGAAGGTCGCCGGAGCGGAAAACGGGAATCAATTTTCCGACAAAAAGTTCAGAAAATGAAAAATTTACCAAATAAAAAAAAGGAAAAAAGATAAAGAAAAAAAATAAGAAACTTCTAAGAATTGGACAAAACCCGAAAAGTGTGAAAATCACGTTTGCTTGAAAACAAAGTATGAATGAATGAATGAAGGAGCGGGAATGGTGTTTGGTGGGAACAATGGAAAAAATTGAAGGAAGAAAATAAATGTGAGAATTTTTTTTATTATTTCAATTTTCAATGCCCTAATTTTTTTTATTTTTTTTTTCTTGGAATGTGTTTTTTTTTATTTTGTTTTATCTTTTTTGTGATTTAGTTTTTTTGTTTTGTTTGGTAGGTGATAAATCACAAAAAGAATGAATGGTGAAAAATTGATGATTGAGGGAGTGATATGGTTTCTAAAGAGAGAACTGATTTGTTGGAGTTTAGATTAGATTAGATTAGATTTACAACTAATTTTTTACCTTTATTTTTTAGAATATGCTATTTTTTATTCTTTTACTAATTTTTTTTATTCTTTTTGAAAAATTATTTTATTTTACAATTGAAGTGTGTGTTTTGTATTTTTCATTAGGCTGAAAGAAAAAAAGCTCTTGAGTGAATTGAAAGTTTGAGTGTTGTTGGGTGGGTAGTATAAAATCTTACATTCACTTTGTTTTCATATACTCATTTTCAAATAAAAGTAAATAGGTCATTTTTGCTTTTGTACGTTTAATTTGTGAATTAAAGTGTATTCAAACTTTTTTTCACTGACAAAAGTTTATTCAAAGTTAAGTTTGCAAACTTGTGTTTGAATCTTGTGTTTTGTTTGTTTTGATTTTTTTTCCTCTCTTATTTACTCAAATAAAAATTGAGTTTTTGTCTTTTACCCTTTTTGTTTCATTTGTCCTAGGACTTTTAGAGAGTTTAAAAATATCACGAGTATATCTTTATCTTTATGGGACTTAATGAAGTTAAAAGAGAATATTTTAGGATAATACATTAATTACACAATATTGAATGTAAATATTACCTTTTTTAAATTATTATTTAAATATTTAATACAAATATTACTATATTTACTTTCTTAATCGGTATTGCAATTAGCATGACCCTATCTTTATACAAACTCTTTAATTGTATAAGTCTTCACGTAGATCAAGTCTACTTTTCATTTGATATGAAACTTATAACAAACATTTATTACATTAACAATAAAAAGATAGAAAAATCCATTGGTATCAATGTAAGTCTTTTATAGTTTATACTTCCTCTATCTTAAATTATATGTCATCTTAAATTTTTTACATATATTAAGAAATATCCTTTATTAATGATATAGAAAACATAGATTAAAAGAATTGAGAAAAGATAAAATAATAAATAGTGGAAAGCATAATAGAAAAATAAACACTAATTTAATTGATATTGTAAAATGATATATAATTTGGAACAAATAAAATTTATTAAAAGGTCATATAATTTAAAACGAAGACAAGGGTGTATACTTTCTTAGACAAGGGGTAGCCTTGGCTACCCCAAAAAATATATCATTGTTCAATTAGTTTGTATAAATTTATATTCGACTATCTTAAATAATAAACATTGAGTTACCCTAAACAAATTCAGTTATAAAAAATTAGCATAAATGATAAAGTAACATTATTACTATATGATTGAAAGATTATTTATATTGATTTGATACTTCCGCTCTCAATACCAATTATATAGAAAACTTTTTCACCCGTAAAAATCATTAAGACAATAGTCATAAACAAAATAAATGAAAAATGAGAATCTTGCAAATAATCTATTTGTTTACATTGGAAAATATATTATTAATCTATTTAATAAACGATCAATTACAGATAATATTGACTTCTTCTTTTTTTACGGTCATAAAATTGACTTCTTGAAATGCATTTTACCTAACTTTTCTCAATAGCTATTGTCAATTTTTATCCTTTATTGTTGCTTTAATTTACATTTTAGTAACAATTTTTTGTTAGAGATTAAATACAAGACTAAAAACACTTTTTTTTTTGTAAAATTTTAAAAATCGAGACAAAAATTGAATAAATTTTCTGTAAGGACTAAACCTAAAAAAGTTATAATCTATGAGACTAAAAACATTTTTTTTTTCCTTAAATTTAATACATAAGCTTTAAAAATATTTTATTGTTTCTGCATAATTTTTTTGTTAACTTTGTCGCTGAACGAAGAGAGTATGAGGATTCAATCTAAACCAACCAAAAAGTCCATTTCGAACAAGCATGAAGCGATGACCATGATGTTAAATTTGTGATTAGACAATTTTTTTTTTTTTGAAGAAGCACGATTAGACAATATTATAAATTTTTTTTTTTTTAAATGGCAAAATATATTATATATAAAAAGGAATTAAATCCCAAGTATTATACCAAAAAGAAAATAAAAATACACCAAAACACCTATTGAAAAATCAACAACAATCAATTTTCCAACACCACAAATAGAGATAAGAAAAGCAGCCGACGACGATATGTTACTTCAAACGATTAGCTTCGCCCACCACTCAACACTCGATAAGCCGGAGGAGAAATCAATAAGCCAAAAGAACCAGCGTCAAAGAAACCAGCTCCCGATCTCGAATCAAAAGTGATCGGCCCATCAGACTTCCGACACAAATCAAAAGGCACCCCTCAACTCACGACCCACCTGAGTAGACACCTAATCCTATCCAAACTCGGCCCACCAAAATCCTAATGCCGAATTCAAAGACGGAGAACAGGTGGAGCGGTAGCACAAATCAAACCAGCTCGAACCTAAACATACCAAGATAAGCCACTAACTCAAACACCACAAGCACCTCATTGAACACCTATTCAACGCCACCCTTTGAACTACTGTACCGTCTAACTTCGCGGAGGAGAAAAATCTCAAATCATCCAGAGACTGGATCCACCACAACTACATGACCCTTTACAGACCTAAGGGACGCCGCCGACCAAAGACCGATGACGAGGGGGAGGTTGGGAACACGCATAGAACTTGGATGACTAGAAAGAATGAGCAGTAGCCAAAACCAGCACGGAAAAGGCACAAGCCCCTCTCCACGTACGAAACACGGAACAAAAACAAAAGATCCAAACAAACGAACAACACAACAACGACGACCAACCTCTCACTACAAAACTGAAGGTGCATGAATGACTACTACCGCCAACACGGAGCGTCTATGCACCAAACCTTTCCAAGTAACATCCAGAGAAGCAAGAGATCACCAAAACGACGGAAACAACCACGACACACACACAAAACACAAGAAAGCGAGCGACAGTGGTGCGGAGAACAACTCTCAACGCACCACCACCACATATCAACAACGCGGATGAAAGAAACGAATAAAGGAAGGAGCAAAACACCAACACATAATTGTGGTGCCAACAGATCCAAAGAAGACCACACCCAACACACCCACGCCACACGCCGGAGAAGACCACAGTGGAATAGCCAGCAACAGAATCGGCAGCCGCTCAACACCGGCAGTCATCCACGGATCCGGCGAGGACACACCCACAACACACAAAACAAAGAAAACGGACACGACACACAAAACGAAGAACAAGACACGACAAAAGCAATAGAAACACACACTGACATTCCAGACACCACCCACCAAACACGGAGACCCGAGCCAGACACCAACATCCACCAGATACCACAACCACCACTGCCAACCGGCGAACCAACCCACCAAAACCCACCTAGTGGCAACAGACCCGACATCATTCAAGATGTTTACCATGTTGCGCATATGTAACATGACGGACGGGAAGAGGCGAGCAGAAGACAATGACAACGACATAAGAAGGACGCCAGAGGGCGCGACGGAGAACCTCCCGTACAGATCTGATGCCGACGACGCCACAAAAACCACCTAAGGTGGCTGCGACCCCGTCGGGGAAGAAGGGTAGTGCAACCTTGAAGGCAATCGCACCACTACTCGCCAGAGTTACATGGTGACGGCAACCGCTTTGGATATGGAGGGAGGAGGGTTGCAGATCGGTAGATTTTTTAGAGATAGACGAGAGGTTCTGTATTTTTTTGAGAGAGAAAGTAATTTTTCTAGGGACATATTTTGTGCTTTTAATCCAATATGAGTGTTAGTTTTTATCTTCAATGCAAGTATTCAAATTATTATAAATAAATAACTAATAGTATTAATTAAATATTGAATAAAAAATATTATTATAATGAAAATGAAAAATGATATAAATTTTAAAAAAAATTAAGAAGTTTTTTCTTTTGCAAATATAACAATTATTAAAAGTTGGATAAGATAATTCCTGAAGAAAGTTGGGTAAGATATTTATTTTAGATTTTTTATTTTTTTGCAACTGTGTATACTTGGTGGTGATACAAAGATCTAGGGATATCCATTTTATTAGAAGAAGGAATAAGTCAATATTTAAGGGAAAAAAAAACAAGAAGAATTTGTCAATATGTTTTGGGATGTCGAATAATGACTACTAGTTTATAAATTTAATACAATCCTCGGTCCCTTAACTTATTTTATTTTATCAGTTTGATCCTTTAACTATAGAGTGTTTTAATTTAGTCCTTTATATATTCTGTCGTTACTTATTTTGGTCCTCTCCGTTAGTTTTTAACCCTAAATATATAAGATGGACTAATATTATAGATATACACCATATACCTTATTAAATTGTTATTTTTAACCCTTGATCTTGTGTAAAAAAAAAAAAAGATTGTTGGATTATGAAAGTGTATTGTATGTAATAGTAAACCCATATCCTTCATAATCTTCAACATAATCATCATGACAACCCATAAAAAACAGCAACACAAATTCAGAATAAAAAAAAAAAATCATTATCCTCCACCATTCTTCTTCCATTTAGTTCCATTACTCCATTTTCATTTAAGTTCTTTTCATTGCAAAATCAACCTAATCTTCTTTTGAAAAATCAATCAAACCACTTTCCCTTCAATCCTCCTTGCTTGTTTATTTTTATTTTTTAATGCAAACATTTCTGTAGCCAATTATCATTAATTTAGCGGCTGAACCGCTTTCCTTTCCCTTTCGAAGCTTCTTTCCGGCGATTGACTTCTTCTCCGCCGGAGCTTTTTCGGCGACGGTGGATTTCTTCTCCTCTGCAGGGTTTTTCTCTGTTGGCTTCTTTTCTCCCTTTGGTGCCATTGAATGTATTGGGAAGTTGGAACTGAGAAAGAAAATTAGGGTTTCGAATTGAGAAATTGGGAATTGGAGATTTATCACCATTTCCGGAGGAAGAAAAAACCACCCTTTTAATGTTATTTCTCTCTCCCTCTTTGACCCTTTTTTTCTTTTACTATGTTTTCAGATTGAGATTGTGATTGGAGTATTGCTGTGTTGCTGTGTTGTAATGGAGGAAGAAGTGAATTAGGGATCCAATCCAAGTTCTAACTTTGTGAGGAATAAATGAATTTGTGGTGGTGGTTCTATCACGATGTGTTGCTGCATTTCAATTTTAATTTTCTGGGTTTACATATCTTCATATTCATATTTAAGATGATGAAGATCAAGAGGAAGAAGAGGGAAACGAGAAGAAGAAAAGAAAAATAGTTAGGTGTTGGTGGTCCACTGTTGTATACAATAGACTTGCAATCGAATGGTTGAAATCATATCAAAAATATTAAGTATTAAAAAATTAACGGAGAGGACCACGTTAGTAAACGGAGACACATTAGTAAACGGAGGAAGACTTATGAAACCAAATTAATACAATTAATAGTTTAGAAACCAAACTGAAAAGATAAAATAAACTAAGGGATTGGATGATGTATTATGGCTAGTTTATAATGCTATGGAAATATTCTTCCAAGAAAAGAGAGTATTTAACTTTTGGTTTATACTCTTTTTGAAAGAAAGTAGTACAAAATAAGATTCTTTATTGTGTAGATAAAATTCTTCAATTTTGTGTTAAATTTGAAACAGCTATAAAATCCAGGAGGACAGCGAGGAAAAGAAGAAATAGTTATTCTAGCTAAAATTTGAAGCTTGTTATGGCATACCACAACTTCTTGACTATGATAATCTTTAGCTTATTTTTTGCAAATTTGACCAATACGTTTTTAGTTATATGACATCAAATATTTATCTTGTGATGAGATATGGTATAAATGAAAGAAAAAATACTCTCTAAGGTATAAATAAAAGAAGGGTAATGCTAACCAGTGTCCTGGTTAAAGCTAAAAAAGGAAATTTTAAGTCAAAAGAGGAAACATTTAATAAATTGATTAAACAGCTTTGAATACAAATATTATCTTTTTTGGATTATTATTTAAAATGCAGATATTACTATATTTGACTTTTTAACCAGGGCTCTGAAACATCGGTTAGCATGCCACATAAAAAATAATCGCAATTAGAACCTATATACAAGTATGAGAGTTTATTGTAGATGTTCTAAGGTATAAATAATTTTTTTAATATCAACTTAAGTCTATATTTTTTAATTTAAGCTTTTATATAAGAACTTAGATCTTACTTAAAAAAAAAAGAAAAAGAACTTGGATCTAACAATTTTGCTAAACAGGCTGGATTATATGAATTTGGATTAATTGAAATTAGGGGTGAGCTCAATTACATGCGGTCAATGAAGATCGATGATTCAAACCTCAAAACACTTTTTATTCTTTGTTTAATTTAAAAAAAATATCAACTCAAGTCTAATTTTTATAATTTAAACTTTATATAAAAACTTAAATCCAACATTTTTGGTAGCAGGCCGGATCATATGAATTTGGATTAGGTTCAATTTGAAGTGGATGTAATTAGACACAGTCAAGTCAAGATTGGATAATAAAAAAAGTATCTAGTGTTGTTTTTAATAAATTAAATTAGTCCATCAAAATTATAATCTGAGTAAATTAAATCTGACCCCTTAAAAATTGCATAATCATGAATACACTCACGGAGAAAAAGAACCTCGTGATCACCCAGCTTAAAATAAATTAAAAAGTCAAAGATAGTGTGCTCTTCATATTTTTATTATCTTTTCCTTCAGAAAATTATTTTTATTATTTTTTGGTACATTTTTTCCTTCCTTTTCGTCACAATAACAATCAAGGAGCCTAAAGTTGGTGCATTCACGTCAAAGAAGCGACGAGTTCTTTTCAAATGATTTATCAATTACTCCAATCTTCTGCATATCTCTCTATTAACATTTTATGATACGATCTATATTTTTTTTGAACTAGTTGATACGATCTTTATTGTAATTAAAAGGATTGTATCATAGTTTATGTCTTAAACTTAAATTCTTTTCATTTAAATTTTATCAAATTGTTAGTTGAATCCATGTTCTTGGTAAATACTTTGAGGTTACTTGCAGAAAATTTCTATTTATAATGCTGTTTTTTTCCCCTAGCCATCCCAAAAATACCAAATACCTCCAACGACCGTCATTCGTTTTTTTCAGTGAAAGTTAATTATCGTTGCGCTCTGGTCTTATTCTAAAATAACAATATTTGTTAACTCATTTCTTCACAACTCAAAATACACACCTATCTCCCTCCATACTCCCACAAACCAACTTTTATTCAATTTCTTCAACTTCAAACAACTCATCAATTAAATTACAAATAAGTGTAAAACATCCCTTTGTATTTAGAATTTTTGTTTTATATGTTAGACTTTTTTGTTTAAATTGGTAAAATGTTAGTGTTTAATGTTTATTTAAATTTTGATTTTTTTGGTACTAAATGATCAAATGATTGCATGTTTGCGATGTGAATGTTGTTTAGACTAGATTTAAGGTCAATGTGGTAGTTTAAGACTTGAAATAACCTAATGAACCAAAAAAAGTATATTTTATACTTCAAGTATTTGATGAAATATTTGAATGAGTTTTTCATTGATTATTTTTCTTCATTTTTTATGTTGTGTAGATATGGCTGACAACCTAGATAGGCATAAACTCAACAAAGAGACCATGACCTCTAGTGCACGTAGGGAGAGGCAGGCAACAAAGCCTATTACTAAAAGGGGGATGCAGTCATAGGAGTGGTTTGGGGGAGACCTCATAGACAAGTGCATTCTAGGTTGTTGACCCTTCTTAGTACTTTGTGAGTGAGGAGCACTACGAAGGGTCAACAACCTAGAATGCACTTGTCTAT
>Ga0099826_10003777_pt1 | contig 10415 bp, 4 predicted proteins | sample Mtrugardesep15_FD_76830 | JGI IMG/M metagenome (GOLD analysis project Ga0099826, IMG submission 76830) | Root nodule microbial communities of legume samples collected from California, USA - M. trunc garden sep15 | ecosystem: Host-associated > Plants > Roots > Nodule | place: USA: California...
ATCAATCAATCAAATACATTATGCATACACAAAATTTCTAACACTAATGTGCGTAATTGAACTTACACAGAAGATTTATCTGGGGCAGAAGAATTGTTCATCTCTTTATGATCAATTTTTTCTTTAGACATGTGATATAACTCATGCAGAGGCATCATAAACAATAATGAAAAACAAAGTTGTAAAACACAGAAACATACACTACCAACATAAATACTACTACATTGACAGCAAACAATACAAACAAAGTCTGTAGACACAGAAACCTGAAACAAGCCCCACTACTATAGTACTGTCACTATGTGACAACTAGTCCCTATTTAATAACACTAATAATTGACGACAAAGTTGGATAAAATCAATATGTTTTGCGTGACCAAATTCCTTGTTGCTTGTTAGCAAAGTACTTTACTTCAAAATTAAATTAAGTTAGTACATACATCATATCATGCAGAAATATTGCTAAGTAAAACAAACACTTGAGGATAAAATAAAGATTCGGTTTTGCTTAAAGTAGAAAATAAACATTGAGTTTTTTTTGTTTCTATGGACCACATGCAATAATAATGATTCTTGGTTCAGATCAATCACAGTTGAAGCTTCTGTTCAACGGTGTATAGAAAAAGAAACAAAATTTCGTCACCGACAAATTTTCTAGTCTAAGTTTCTTGCGTAACGTAACTCAATAATTTAGTTTTGTTAACTTCTTACGAAATTAACCTTGGAAATTTTAGAATAGGAGGAATGAATGCATAATGCATTATAAGGCAGCGAAATATATACTTAACGAAAGAGAGAATAGATTCAGGTTAATCATAAACTATATGGACCCCGGACAACAATTTTCTAAATTTCACTACCAAACAAACGGTCTTATTCAATTGAAGTCCCACAATCACAAATGCAATCTTCTTCTAACATGAGCATATTGCTTACTATTTGTTGGTTAATTAGCACGTCACATGTACATATGCAAACGTCCAAATACCATGTCGAGATAAGATGTCGTTTTCGTTACTCGGTTGAAAATTAGTTCTTTAATCTTAGTGATATGAGTTCTAGTTCTAGATTGATGTTACAGTTTTACAATCAAAAAAAACTCAACGACACGGTTTTTGCTTGTTTGTCTTCCATTTATGAGTAATTTTGTGTGTCTTCCATATATATATAAACTAAACATCAAGTTTGATGGATGCTTTTTTTTTAAGGGTTGTTAGGGGAAAGATTGCACTAGTGAGCAGAAGACCTTGATGACTATACACTTTTTTTTTATGGCAATGACCATATGTTTTCAATTTTATAGGCCATCATTAAAGATGACATGAATTACTAGCTGTGCAAACAAAATGTCACATATAATAAAATAAAGATTCATAAAAAGTAAAAAAAAAACTAATAGACCGACAAAAAAATGGCCAAGCTTAAAAAATTACATAGTTTTACCTATCAATTTTGACTATTTTTGCTCTATTGTTCTACAATACATTTCCTTTATCGCCTTAAGATAAGACTATAAATGAAATAGATTAGACTTATTTCACTTTTTATCAAATCAATTCTTTCAAATTTAATTTTATCAAACTCAATTTTCACCACCATAGATCCAAAAAAAAACTAAAAGCTCTTCCGATTTTGCATGGTTGTAGCCAACTTAAAGTAAAAAAAACAAGTTTATCCATCGATTAAATTAGCCATTAATAAGAAAGGGAAAATTTTCCACTTTTCGATAAATTTGTTGTCGGACTTTACTCGCCTCATGTATCTTTTCTCTAGGAATTGAAGGGTTAATACTAAAATAATGCCGTTAATAAAAAACTCGTTATACAAATTATAAAAAGAATTATATTTTGGTTTTGGGTAAAGGCTTTGGAATTTCCAAGACTAAGTTCATATTCTTCCTTTAACCAGTCTTCTTCTCTTACTGACTTGAGCGTCGGAATGTTGATATACACCCCATCGTTCCAGTTATCAACTGACGCATTCACTACCGTTAACCACCGAACGAAAACTGCACCGTATGCTAATTGTTATGCACACCCAAGAGTAGGATTTTAGTCGCATTCATGTGAGCAGTGACCCACACTCCATAAGGCATCCATCTTCTTTGGGAGCATTCATGTATGTACCACAAATGTGAGTGACCAAGTGCAGAGAAATTTGGAGGGTCATAATTTGACCAACAAAAAAGTGATTATGATCACACCATGAAGAATTTGAATCTCTGTCCTGTACGTGGGTTGCCGGCGTGAATTTCACGTGGACGGATGAAATTCACGTGACTCACTGTATCTTGACTTTACCTTTCTTTGTTTGGTAAGATGTGACCCATTATTCCTGTCCAAAATAAAATGTGACACATTGTTTTCTGGTCCTGTTCCGACTTCATTTAGCTTTCGATTTACTGGAGTTACTAAAATACAATTAATAACAAATGAATTTAATACCGTAAAAAAATAAATTTAAAGGTTTAATTATCTATATATTTCTATATTATTTATAAAAAAATAAAGAGATTTTAGATTAAAAAGCCCCCGTAAGCATATAGCTCGAAGTTATCTGCTGGAGGACTTCGTTCCACAGCTCAAGGAATATTCGCCCATATTATGTTATTGACTTATTTCCACTACTTGAAGTGATTGTTACGAGCACGAAGGAATGACAAATCCCAACTACGGATATATAAGAGAAAAAGAGCTCTGGTATAAATATCTTCATTAGTGCATAATCGATTATATAGCACTAAGAGCACCGTTTGTTTGTAAGAAAGTTGCATTATATATGAAAGGGTTAGGTTTAACTCTGAATTCTTTATTTACTTACCATAAAGATGAAAGTCTAGCAACTAGACCACTTTAAGAAAACAATATTAATAGCTATTTTTTGATAGAGAATATTAATAGCTGAATTTATCAACTTGTCAATTATTTATATTTATAGATCTCTGAATTTTATTTATGTTTCTAAATTTTTAAATGATTCACAATTAGATCTCTAAACTTTTAGTACATAATTTGTAATCAAGCTTATTCCTATTGAAAAAATTGAATCCGAGTTAAATGTAGAGACCTATTTACTGTTCAAGTAAATGTAAATGTTTTGAGACTTATATTTTAAATACCATTTTGAATAAAAATGAGCTATTCAAACCAATATGTTGAAAATATTAATTAGATGTTTAGGTTCAATCAACTCAAAATCATTTCGAGGATCTATCTCATGAGAGAACACATGCTTGTTCTGTTTTGGATGCAGCGAAAGCTCCATTAATTTGTTTTTTCTTGGTACTATGTTTTCTTATAACTTGCTCATAGTTAGATTTTGAAGGAGTTGTCATTCATTTTTAACGGCATAGATTTTTTCTTTTGTTAGGGGAGAAGGGTAAAAAATGTTATATATCTACTTGGGTTACCATTACCACCATTTGGTCACTTTGTTTGTTGACTAAAAAATACTAGTGTTTAAGCCCGTGCAATGTACGTACCATATTGTTGAGCAACACCATATTTCAGATAATATAGCGTGGGCAGAGAGAAGTACCACCATATTTTATTTTATTTTAAGGAAGAAGTACCACCATATTTAGAAATTAGAATTGTTACATTTGAAGAAGAAAAAACGATATTTTGTTATACATCTACCATATAACACCTAAGATTTTCGAGAGTATGGGCACTGTGGAAAATTGTATTATATTTCTTCTTTATTGATCGGAAGAATTCAAAGCAGAAATCAAGTATATATTAAAGAACTCAAAATGTTGACTCCCACATTGAGTAGAAAAGAAAGCTCAGTATAGTACTTAAGTCTTAAAGCTCTCTCACCTTAGTCACCTAAGAAAATAGTATTTTGGGTTGGGCTCTAGTCATAGCTTAATTCATTATACAAAACTTTAAATTTTTTAGGACGGAATTAATCCAAAGGATATGGGTTAATTTACACAATTCAGATTATTACAGGGTTCAGCCGAAAACATTAAGATTTAGTTCCTAGGTCATGTTATATTGTTTGCTATAAAGCAAAGTATTCATTGAGCCATCCTAATTTTTAATCCAACTGTTCCTATTTCGAATACAAATGTTCTTGCTAACTAGATGAGAAGATTCCTACAAAGCTCCAATAGGGGTTGCCACTACGTGGCTAAATCAGCAATATATACTACTAACAAGGGAATGTTCGCAAAATAACCGTGATAATGAGTGAAAGTGAGATGATCAAACTTGGGAAGTTACACTCGCTATTTAGAGTTGAACAGGCTATGATCCATGAATTTGGATATCCATGCTTCCTCCAATCGACCAACACAACCAAGCAAGTCAACCAGGCATGCATAATAACCATATTGAAGTACTTAAACCCTTCATTAACCTTTCTAGTATGGCTTCATGGAGACAGCATAGAAACGAAAGTAACTTATTCCGGCTCAACACCCGCTATAAGCATCTCCTCAAATAACTCGATTACTTCACTTGCACAACCATGTTGGTGGCAAATTTCATTCATGGTCGTCCAACAATTCACATTACGATCCTCAGTTTCTTGCAAGACCCTATAAGCATCAAACAAGATCTCACACCTGCCATACAATGTCACCAATGAACTCAAAACGCATATAATTTTCATATGTCCAGTTCTTAACAGACGAGCATGGATCATCGAACCTTGTTTAAGTGCTGAAATGCTACAGAAGTGCGAATAAGGGAAGAGTTTGAAGTCTCATCAGGCACAACGTTTTCCCTTATCATGGCATAGAAAAAGCTCCAAGATTGTTCGTAGTTTTCATTATGGACCCATGATCAACACATTTCACGGAATAACTCTATCACATGTGCTATAGAAAAAGTTGGTTGCACATCAAACAACCCACATTTGCAATACATGTCGACCAAAGAGTTGTTCACATAAACCAAACAAAGCAAACCACGCTTAACAAAATTCACATGTACATGAATCCCAAAATCTTGATCAACAACACCAGCACATTGCAAGCACTCAACAAGCTCGAAAAAGTTACTTGATCAGGATCAAGAGAATCATGACAAACAACCTTCCTAAAACCTCCAATAGCACGACCATACAACTTATTTACCAAAAACCCAACAATCATAGCATTCCAAGAAACAAGGTCTCAGTGTGACATTTCCTCGAACAACTTCTCCGCAAAAAAAAATACACCAACACTTAGCGTACATGTCAAGTAACACGGTAGCTACAAATGTATCGGCCAAAAACCTGTATTTAAAAATCAATGAGTGCATTTGTTGACCGTGGGTGAGGATTTTAGTATGGGCACAAGAGGGTCCAATGGCTGAGATAGTGAATTGGTTTGGGTAAATGTCGGTGTTTTGCATGCAAGGTGATGAGTGTGGTCCAAGTAATAACGTGGTTGGGGAGAAGAGTTGTTGACTGTTGAGTAAGATGTGTCAATAGCAACATGAGGTCGAGAGAAAAATTGTATTGACAAATTGGGTTAATAAGCAATGGATTACTATTAGCACCCTCTCCTAAATACGTCAGTGTGTTTGATATTAGTTTCATGTTAGAACAATTTCATTTGACAGTTTACTTTCGAAATTTATTTTAAATTTTAGCATTTAAAGGATATACAATAACAGTAAATTGATTTTACTCAAATTTAACAAACTCTAAATTTAACAAATTCATTTGTTTTCTTAAAAACCTTTTTTATACGAGCAAAACTATATGTTTGTATAGAGACAAATAAAGAAAAACATTTTTTAGCAAAAATCTTTCCTTGTGGGGGCTAGAGCCCCTTGATGATATACATGAATGAATCCGTCATTGCCCACGGTACAAAATTAGAGAACCAATGGCTAGAGTGAAATATCCTTTAACATCTAATATGATGTAGTTATTAAATTGTGGTTGAGTATAGTACAATGTCATAAAACTGATTTGGAAAGTTAAAATTACATTCACTTATTTTGTCATCTCTCATCTAATACGAAACTCTTTAACACATTCACTCACACCTAACACTAATAGTTTTGAAGTGTGGATATACATGGTAGGTGTTTGAAAGCGAAAATATGATAACACATAGTTCAATAAATCAATAAGGACTTTAATATATATCATCTTAAAATATGTGGTTGAGCTAATACATCTTAAAATATGTGGTTGAGTTAATACACACTCACACACAAAACCACTTTATTAGGTAAAAATACTTTCATTTATAAACACACGTGAACATGTCATCCGTAATACAATGTAAAACGTCATTAAAATTTTGGTTTCCGTAAAAACAACCACCAAGTCAACTCATATTGATGCTCTAAGAATTCAATTTCACGTGATTTCATTACGGAAATTTAAATTTAAAATACATAATTAATTTTTACAATTATTATTATTATTTTACTTAATTTGTCAACTTCTATGCTAATGCTAGACAATCTTTCAAAAAAACAATATCTTTATTTCAGTTTTTAAGTTGGTCTCTTATGTTTTAAAAATTTTAAGTTAGTCATTTACGTTTTAAAAGTTTTAAGGTGGTCCAAAACGTTATGCATGTTAAAATAAGTTAGTCTCTTTCGCGATATGATATTGAGTTTAATAAAACCAAAAAAATGTTTTAAACTGATTTTCTAAAAAGTTAAGGTTCTATCACTCATATCGTTAACCCAAATCTTTAAATGTTAAGTGACAGAAAAGACTAACTTATTCTAACGTGAGTAACGTTTTGTACCAACTTAAAACTTTTAAAACGTAAGAGATCAACTTAAAACTTTTAAAATATAACTTTTAAAATATAAAAGACTAATTTAAAAACTAAAATAAATATAAGAGATCAAACATGTAATGAAGAGAAAAAAAAACTTAAAATGTTAATGGTAGACAAACCGTAACGTGTATGCAGAATGAGTGCTTCCTTTTGTTTGGGGTTTTACCCCTTTCTTGATTTAATTAAAAAATGAATAGATTATTATATAGAGTACTGCCACATTACATTCATACATTGTATAAGGTTGATGTGATGTTGAGGTCGGCAGCTGCCCACATCCCCACGTGTACCAACATAGATCACGGGTTCATGCCCTGCTTTTGATACGAAATTCTCGTTGCGTTGCCTATCTGTCAAATGATCTTGTAGGATGCCATAGTGACAGGAAGCAACATACCGTGGCGATAGAGACGGCCTTTAAACTAGTCTTTTGTATTCTCATTAAACCAAATATTTTGTGTTATTTTGGTTGATAAACCAAATATTTAGTGTTTAGAGACAACATCAAAGACACTTATCTTCAAAAATGTTAGTTTTGCGATCATGTAAGACTAATCTGAAGAGTTTCATATCATCAATCATTTATGGCATGGTCAACCTTATACCTTTATGGTTCCATCTTATTCTTGTTCTAAATTTGGGTTATGTTAACGAAATCTCTACTAATCGCATTTCGTCTCGCGTACTCAATTCATCTAAGCTAGTAACCGACCTTCCATGTTAAAAAATGGGTCCATCGATGAACACTCATTTTCTCGTTTTTTAATTTCCAGCGCTGCATTTGCATTGCATGGACTATATATGCGCATTGCCCACTAATCAAGCGAATATCACCCGCATGTTATGATGGATCGTGTACCAAATAGTTTCTTTGTGAATAAGGAGTTAATCTGATCCTACTATTGTCTATTCAATTTAGTCTCTAAATTATTATTATTCTTTCATCCAATTATTTAGTCTTTCAGCTATAAAAAAATTGATTGTTTTTGTTATGATAATTTAGGAACTAAATTTATAAAATAGTGATAATTTATAGAACAAATTAACTATTTATTCTCTCTTCATTTTTGGAGTACAATACAATCCGAGCAAAAGACACGCTTCATCCTTTAGGGCGAGATTCGGTAAAGGAAAAAAAAATGTTATTGAAGAATACGTTTAGAAAAAACATCTTGTTGAAAAACTTTAGTATTTAAATAAAAATAAATGAGTCATGTTTTTTTATGAAAGAAAATAAAAATAAATGAGTCATGTTAAAAGGTGTTCTAAGATGATATGAACGACATTTGTTAAAGAATCAAAAAATAAAGTTTTTATATCAAAAATGCTATTATTTTTTTAGACTTTTAGAATATTAACTACACATCTTTTAAGATATAATTATCATATTGATTCTTTAACAAGTTTCCTTAACGCTCCTGTTAAACAAAAATTAATAAATTAAAGGTTTAATAAAAATAGTAAAATAATTTTCAAAAAAAGAGTGGAAGATACTCAAAATTTCTGAACATACAATATTAGGGTTTCCTTTATAGCATGTCCCGTCTCACGGTGTGGAATCATATTGATGTCCTTTGAGTGTTTTTCTTTCATTAGTAAATTTTAGTAATGTGTGATGAAACCTACAACTAGCAATGAGCAATGCACTTGAGGCAACTAATTCTGTTTACAGCGAATTTGACAAGAGCAATGTGTATTTCAAAATAACTTTAAGTGACTTGTTCAAGTATTTTAAAACCCACTTAGTTCTCTTGAAGTCGTGTGTTGACAGACATTTATTGATCAATTAAGTGGATGTATTCACAACTTCACACCTGAAACTCTTGGGTAACCTATCTCTCATATGCATACATCTCACACATTTTAAAATGTTAAAATTCATACATCTAGTGGGTAACGTATTCCACTTGATACCTTTTTTACCGTAAAACTCATTAAAAGATCTTAAAACAAACTTGAGGTTGTTGTTACTTCTTAATACTTTCAGTTTAGTTCCTGAATGATTAAGTATAAGAATATGTCATTCCTTAAACTTTTTAAAGGTGTCATTTTTATTTTTTAAAATATGAACTCATAATCTTTCAAACAAATCATCAATCATAATAAGAAAATAGAAATCATTGTCAAAATATGTTACTATTGTCGGACCCCAAAGATTTGAAGGAAAATACTTAAAAGGTCTACTAGAATTATGAATGTCACTTACTTAAATGTATGTTGTTTGTTTAATATGCAATTATCATAATCATAAAATTATAATTCCTCTAATTTAACATTCCCTAACACACAATTTAGCTAGTTCAACTATCCAAATGTCACAATTTAGTTTTAACTTGAGTCTTGACTTACTGCAGATGCATGAATAACGGGATAGGCATCTAATATGTATAAACCATACATTTTGGTATCTTTAGAAATTGTCAATGCAGCATGTGAAATTTTTATCATGCCATGCTCTTAATTCTAGCATAACGAATTTCGCTTAAGTTTTTGAACATAGTTCACATTGTGTAATAGAAACTTGTTGATACCTTCAATCTTACAAGTTTTATCATCTCCCATGCGAAAAATTTCACATTATTTCATCTCTTAAGTTTCAAGGTATTCATCCCTGAGACACATGACCCAACTCATTCCAGTTTTCGAACTAGTCACCACTAAGCACTCACATTATCATAACTTTAATTTTATTTATTATTGGTTATATTTTATTAGTTAGAATTGGATTCCCCCCTAACGTATAGAAGCCACGTGGTCCCTAAAAGTGATGGAAAAGAGTAACGTTAGTTCGATGGTCCACTACACGTCCTATAAATGGAACCGCGCCTTCATATATCGTCTTTATCACAATACATTGTCTTTAAGCTTTATCATATTCATACCTAACAAAAACAACAGCAGTGTGTAAAGTAAAGCATCCTTAAGGAGCACCTTCTTTCTTTCTTTCTTCCTTCCTTCTAACTTGAACTCAAAATATAAAAAATGGGCACAGCTACCTTCGTCGATATCATTCTTTCCATCCTCCTACCACCTCTTGGTGTCTTCCTCAAATTTGGTTTGGAAGTAAGTAAAACCCTCTTCCATCCTTTCTTTTTTTCTTTTCACAGTCACCTTTCCTCCTTGTGACTGTGAGGGGTAATTTTTGTAATTTTTTTCATGCTTAATTAATTGTTTGGTGGATTTGTGTTATAATTATAAATATAGGTGGAGTTCTGGATCTGTTTGGTGCTTACCCTTTTTGGCTATCTTCCTGGAATTATCTATGCTATCTATATTATCACCAAGTGATCCATCATCTTCTATATGCTCCCCTCAATTTACCTTTTGTAAGTACCATTTTTGTTCTATTTTTATTTCTTTTTAAGCTGTCTTAAAATTTGAATGTTGTATTGTTGTGCTTATACTTAAAATAAATTTAACTAAACCATCAAGCTTAGCTTTTTTATATAATTGGACCTTAATTTTTCATGCTAACTATATAATTGTTAACCTACCGATATTTCTTAGATCCAAGTATATGGATTTTATTCCATATGTATGGAATTGGAAAGTATGTCTATTTAATAATACTTCTAATAATTTTTTTTAGGGGAATATAATTTATTTTATATAAATTTTCAGAAATGATTATTTTGTTTAAGATATTTTTTAACTAAAAATTACAATCAAC
>Ga0099826_10003778_pt1 | contig 10414 bp, 5 predicted proteins | sample Mtrugardesep15_FD_76830 | JGI IMG/M metagenome (GOLD analysis project Ga0099826, IMG submission 76830) | Root nodule microbial communities of legume samples collected from California, USA - M. trunc garden sep15 | ecosystem: Host-associated > Plants > Roots > Nodule | place: USA: California...
GAATGGTTAAACAAAAACAACAAATTGAACCAAACTGCACGGCTGAGTGAAAAACTGACCTGAATACATTCAACCCAAACGTGGTTTTCGGTTTAGGTTGGTTTTATTTGTGGTTTTTCTATTGGGTTTATTCAGTTTTGAACACATCTAACTATATCTTCACATATTAGTCACCATACATCTCCATGTCTAGTAGATAATAGAATATTTATTTATCTATTAACTTCTAATGTCTCGTTCAGTTGACATATAGAATTTTATTACGTTTTGATAGTGGTTTGTGATTGTTAACCTGGCCTGATGTCTTGCAATTAGAATTTGCAAATGAATCCACACAAAACTTGGCATATGCCTTCTTCATGGTTGGGCCTTGGATTATAAGACTCTTAGCTGGTCCAGAACACATATCATTTATTACATGAGGTTTGTTATCATAAAGCATTCATAAAAAAAATCTTAACAAAAGCTATAACAACCGTAAAAAATAACTATCATTATCGCTTGAAGTATTCAAATGATGCAACCTCCAAAAACTGTCACTTGAAGATTGCTCCAAAAGTTTCAAGAGTGATGCATTAGTTCCTAGAAGTTAGAAGACGCATGGCGCACATTGAATGCAAAGAAGTTCATTTTTTATGGTTAGTTTACCAAGTGTACTAGACTATCGTCAAGTAGTAAAATTTATAAAGTTTGTATCCATCAGGGTTGTGAAATTCCTAAGTCACTATTATGAATATGATTAAAATTATGTAACTTGAGGGGTTGCACTTGGCAATGATTGTTTTTACATAAACGAAAGAAAATATAGGAAATAGAGACAATGCCATATTGGATTTCCCTCTCTTACATTGCTTACTAATTGGATCCAATGTTTACAATTGCCTATTTGGTTTCACGACGTTTAAACAAAATAGTTAGGGAATGCCTTGGTCATTTGTATGCTTCTTGTAACAACCTATTTCTCGTCGATAAATTTAATAATAATAATAATAATAATTTAGTAGCAAGGATGTTACACAACTCGACATTTCATCACCTTAATGTCATAAATACTTTCATTGAAATAATTCATTGTAGTGGAATAAAACATCAACCTATTACAATAATAAATCATGCTTGTTTTTCAATGAGCATTATTAGAAAAATAATAAGATGCACGAAGTTCAGCTGAAAAATGTAAATAAAGATTCAATCATCGTTCCCCAACCTTAGTGTTACAAGAATCAAAGTTCATAGCGACTATATTTTATTTCAACAAATAATAAAAGAACTAAGTGGAAGACATCTCCCATCTCCACCTCCTAAAGCGTCCCACAACCATTCTTCGTCAACCTAAGTGTATGTACCCAAGGCACAACCACCACAACAAAAATACAACACAACAAATAAGGGGTGAGAATCCAGCCATAACATCATAATAGGGAAAACCAGAAGCAACATTAAATTAATATAAAAGCAACATTTCATCATCATAAGATCATTCAGCAGTCATTACTCCCTTTCATTAAGTTATACATCTCACCATTTCATCAATTTCACCTTTAAAACATCAAGTACAACATCATCGTTTTAATGCATATGGACTTCTCCTAAGACCTATATGATTGTGGTACCACATCTACCATCACCAAACTGCAGAGGTATGCTACTGGACTTTTCAACACCAATTGCCAAAGATATGTTACTGGATTTTTCAACACAAATTCATCATTGTTTACCCTAGACTCAATTCTAGTATGCATTCATGAGACCGACTCGTCAAGTAAACACACATCATCAATACATCACCTACTATTGCAAGACTCTCCCTAAGTATGCACACCATCAAGACTGAAATAAGAACATCACCATAGTTAAACGTCGCCATTTTCATCACCAAATATGAATATACCTCACCATATTCGTCACCATAATTTAAATAAACATCAATCTATCGTCACCATTATTTTTAAAACATCACCCTTGTCATCACCCATATAAATAAACATCACTTTTTCATCACCATAATTATAAACGTCATTATTTTCATCTTCAGTAAAGGTAAACATCATATTCACCATCACTGTTACATCAATTATATGCATTCTCATCATTATCATTATACTCAATTCTTCTTGCCTCTCCTTAGTTCTTCTCTAATACTCTCGACACTCGTCTTATTTAAAAGTAATTTTGACTTATGAAACTACTTTTATAATCCCTTAATTAAACTCTTTTCATCTAAGTTTATTGGTTGGGATTTTACAATACATCTTAGGAACTCTTTGGAGGCATAAAAGTGGGTCAAAAATCAGTCTAAGTCCACACTGCATCGTGGCACGTTGAGTTCTAATCGTGGCACGTTTCTGATAGCTTGAAAATGAATTTTGTTGCTGGAAAAATCGGTGCATGTTGGACTTCAATCATGGCACGAAATCCATGTTTTCGACCTTGTTTGGTCCTAAATCGATATAAAATATTACCTAGGGTTACCTTATTATCTAAACACTAAATTTTTCATTATCGTACCAGATTAACTACTCTTTTCAAGGTCAAATTTTCAATTCACAAACCCTATATTAATCTTGCAAAATTTCATTCGTTCAACAACATCATTACCTTCATTCATCACCATAATTTCATCATAACTCACATTACAACAACACATCATACTAAACTAAGAAACCCCCATCATAGATTAAGATACCCTAAAGTGGAAGGAATCTCCCCCTTACATTGAATCCTTCGAAAAATCTGGTTTTGGCTTGACCTTGTTGCACTAGGGTTCCTCTTCCTCTGCCCCTCTCTTCTATTCTTTTTCACGTTTGGTAAAAACTGACTATCCTATCTATTTATGGTTCTATTTATATTCGGGCCAACACTGTCACAATCTTTTTCACCGCTAGTCACTATTCTTTTACTTGTTCCCTCCCCTGCTTATTAAAAACTTATTTTCTACACCTCTAACCCTTTAACATCGTGACTGGCTTCCCTCTTCATTTTCAATTAAATTACTCAAGCTACATTTCACTCAACATCATTACTCTATTATCTTTTCTTTAAAGGAAACTCATTATATTTATATAAGTAAAACAATACCAATAATAATAATAATAATTGAACTTCACCTATTAACCTCATATAATAAATTAAAAAATAAAGTAGGGGTGTTACACTTCTCCGGTTACAACCCTCTAATGTCATAGAAGAGTGTGTAACGTTTGAAGGTTTGAATGAGCGCCAAAATATTGTCATAAAGGCACAAATATAATACGGCTAAAGCAGTTATATACTGAACAATTATAATTAGGGCAAATCCCAAAGCTAGGGTTAATAGTCAGTGAAATTGTATCATTTCATGGACATCCTTAAACGCAAAAAGCATTTAGAACAAGTTATAATTGAATAAAACAAAACATAGCAATTTGTATTCGGAGACAACTCAACAAATCACATGGTTCAAACAGATATAGAGAGGGTCATCTACATGGTCTAACCTATAAGATTATTTACTCATGCTATCTAAACATAAACAAAAGAACATGCAAAGAAATACATGAATGGAGAGCACCGTTGGTCGGTTCCTCGCCTTCGAGATGTTTCTGATGGCCTTCTTAAATCGTGGTTTCACCTTTTTCTCCATGTTTGAATATGTTTATCAATTGAAGCAAGGCCTCTTTATTTATAGGCGAGAAATTCACAATATTTATGTTACAATCGTTATGCGTCGCGTAATAGGCAGTCATTGACTCCTTTGCTTTTCCTTCCAACTATGTGATCTGAAGCTAATAGCGCGCATCATGCATGTTATTAGCTCCTCACAGAAACATCAATGGTGGCTACACCCCAAGAAACCACTTTGATATTCTTGTAAAAAGCATAGCAAGACCACGAAGTTGTTGTAATTTTTGAGTGTATTTCAAAAGTTTCAAATATTGTGTCCCAAATTTTTAATTGAGAAATATAGAAAATCATTTCAATAAAAAATTATTATTATATTTTAATTGTTTGACTTCGTTTTGTAACATATTTTTAATTCTAAATTCTAAAGTTTTGTAATTGCCTTTCTATTGATGTATCTTGAATGTGCCTATTATTAAGGCTTCTTTCTTGCTTGTCTCAATTACTAAGTTTTGTGCCTATTATTAAGGCTTCTTTCTTGCTTGTCTCAATTACTAAGTTTTCCCCAATGAAACACGTACAGAAGAAAAAACTAGACTTTTTCTTTTGCTTTTCATCAATATTGAAACAAAAAACAGTTATATCCTTCCCTCACAAAACAACTTTGGGTTATCACTTCTTGTTAATATTTATTCTTGGTAGTTCTACATCCTTGATCTTATATCAAGAAGGGTCTGTTAAATCATGGGGGATTAACGTATAATCACGCGGAAAATACTTAAGGACAGTGCGATCAGCACGTCTCAGATTACATCACTGCTTGTTCGTTCTACAAATCTTGATAGATTGATTGGGTATCAGGTTTGATTTGGCTGTCAAAGATGTTGATAGAGTTGTGTCGGTGACCTAATTGTACGACAACGTCAAAGACATATAAGTTCATTGATCTATCATTTTTGCTTATATTTAATTGATTCTTTTATTTATATATTGATTATTATTTGCAGAGATATTCTTATCCCTAATTTTACAATAAAGTTGTCTAGTTTGGATGATTTGACATGGTCCAAGGTCTTCATCTTCTCCTTCTCATTCTCTTCGTGGTCCATTGTCTGCTTACACACACAATATTAAATGAACCAATGAAATAGAACTAAAACTATGAATAAATTGAAATCACAAACACTTAATTGGCTCAATAAATCAAAAGTTGTAATTTATTCTAATTAACTCTAATTAAATATTAAAATAATAAAAATATATTATAAACTTAATTTAAAGACTCTAAAAATATTGACTAACGAGGAATAATCACATTGCCTTGAATATATACTCCTACAACTTATAACGTCACCACTCTGCACTATTTTTCTCTTTTATTATTTTTCTTCTCCTTTTATTTCACTATATTACTGATGCAAAATATCCATTGGTTATCAATGACAAATCTCAATCAAAGAATATTATGGCCATCTTTAATGTGGCGTACCACATTTTAGTTAACCACAAGATTCGAACAGAAGACCTTCTTAAAGATACGGGAGTCCATTTCCACTAATACAAACATATAATATTGGTTTTCCTCTCTATTATGAACTTCTATATAATAATAATAATAATAATAATAATAATAATAATAATAATAATAATAATATAATATTAATGAAAGGTTGATAAACAACAATGAACTCTGATTACAAGTAAAATATTTTTGTGAGATTTACTTTATGACCTAAAGGGGCAAAATATGACTCGTCAATGTACTTTAGAGACATTTAAAAATTATTCTAATTTTAAAGGATTTCTTGCAACAACATAATTATAAAAAATAAAATAATAATTGATGTAAACATAACAAGATGTTTTTTACTATATATATAGTGATCAAACCAATTTATATTTGTTATTTGTAAAGGTGGAAAAAATGGTTGAAACTCTCATGTTGTTTTATATTATGATCCTTTTTGTGTTCCTATGTCTTGTTGTAGTTGACGGAGTAAGTAAGTTAGAACAAACTTGTACTGAGGACTTTGAGTGTTATATAAAAAATCCGCACACTCCTTTTGGACACCTGAGGTGCTTTGAAGGTTTTTGCCAACAATTGAACAATCCTACATAATTAAGGTGATTTTTTTCCCTCTATAATATATACGATTTCCATTTACTTCTCTCGTCATAATGTTGTTTCTCTTACACTTTCATATATTTCTCTAACCTTGCAATTTATTTAATAGCCTTAGAAGCAAGTTATATAAAAATATATTAACTTAAAAAGGGAGTGCAAGGGGTACTCTAATTGATACAAGAAAATTCTAAAGCCTGTAAAAGATAAGCATGTTAAATTTATTATGAAACTTTTTTATCACCCTAATGTTTTCTAACTATTTCTCTTGTATAAATTATATGCAGGCAATCATCAAGATAAGACTAATTGAATAATGTAAAAGTGTTTATTCCTGAGAATAAAATGGATAATTGTTATTTCACTTATGTTATGGTGTTCCTAAAAGTTTGTAGAATTATTGTTTGTGTTTAAATTGGGTTGTAAGACTTTGATATTATGATATCAAGTTTGGGGTTAATAATATGGTCTTGACTTATTTTGTTGGATATAGAGAAAATATTATATATGATTTTATTATGAGAATAATTGTAAGGCTCTAAGAACCCGATATATTTTATTTTAAATAATGATGTTAGTGTAATTATCAGTGGTGTGGATGTGGTATCTTATATAATATAAAAATTTATTTATTTTACGAAAACAATTAGTATTAGTTTTAAATGTCTTTTATTTGGATTTTTCTACTTTCAATTTAAAAATTTACATATTTTTTGATAATTTCTTTAATACTTATTTTTGAATTTAGGGTTTATTATTATTGGTATCAGAAATTGGTTTATCAGTCAGACTGATATGTGTTTTGTTTCTACAATTTTTGTGTTGTTGTGTTCATTTTTGTGTAATTTCTTGGTAGTATGTACGATGTTTTGTTTAATATTGAGTTGTTGTGTCCATTTGAAAACCAGATAATTGACATTCTTTTGGCAAAACTCTCCTTAAACTATGTTTTATTTGAAAATTTGCAGCCATAATAAAAAAAAAATCACATATAAAAGTAAAATAAAAAGTAGCAGAGAAATTCCAGTCTAAAGGGGTTAGAGAAAAATTACATTAATAATTCAACATGTGTCCAACAATAGAATCAAACCCATGATAAGCCTACAAGTGTGAGGTTTTATCGTCGTGTAATAAAATATTGATCCACATGGGCTTGTTGATATCAATGGTGCTTTTTTTTCTAAGTGTTAAGCCGGTTTAAGTGTTTGCGAGATTTGATGATTGATTGTTCTGAAAATATGCAATTTATAAAAAGGTTTCTTCGACATATTGAAATTCATCACAAAAATGAACAATATAAATCTCAACTTTTTCTAATGTTAAGGGAGATCAAATCCTAAGGCTAAGGTTTCTCTAAGGTAACCTATGTCCTCGTTCAAGTTACAAATGTGTGTCTTACCAACATAGCCTTATATTTTCATCGTTGCTATGTTGTCAAGAGTCAATAAGTCCGATTATCCATTTCACTCCCAAAGATATTTAGATTGTTCTCATTGTATTATTTTGAATGATGTCTTAGATCATATGACAATTTATTTGTAGGTGTTTCTCTATTTATGATTAAATCTTTTGCATATCCATATTTCACATCATTGCATAAAAGTTTGGTGGAAAACTAAATTTAGAACATACTTGAGATGAAAAATATTTTTCACATTTTTTTAAAAAGATTTTTCTTGTGTTATGAATCGATTCAAATTGCTTAAATGGCATAGTGAATTGATTCGTTGCAAACATAGATGTTGGATTTTGAAAAACAATGTTGTGAATCGATTCACACATTTCACAAACCAAATTCGCTATAAGCAGAGATGTTGATTCTTGAAAAATAAATGCTCAAATCAATCAATCAATTCAAAACTATTATGAATCGATTTATTTTTCAACAGGGTGATGATAAATCAATCAATTCGTTTTTGAACTTGTGAATCGATTAACTAAAGGAGTGAATCGATTCATACAACATTTTTTCGCTACTATTCGACTTCCATTTTTTAAAAAATCCTCCAATGATAAATACATGTTCCCACAAATTTTCCATTCATTGAAAACACATTCTCTCTACACAAAAACTCTCATTAAAAGAAAAAGACTAAACTGAATATTTGGTCCCTTAATTTATTTGTTGTTTTTATATTGATCCCATAACTAATTAACGTTACATTTTGGTCCCTCAAGTTAGCCTTTATAAATGGTTGTCATTTCAGGAAAAAAAATCAAACGGTTAATATTAAACAAATTAATGAGGTCTTTGACAAAGGATGACTTGAGGGACCAAAACATAACGTTAATTAGTTATGGGACCAATATGAAAATAACAAATAAGTTAAAAGCCCAAATATCTAATTAGCTACACACAAAAAAAAAAAACTTTCTTAAGAACAATTTGTGATTTAATTCGTGATATAGAGATACATTTATAATACTATATGAGTTGTTTTCATTCAATGATTTCAACAAGAGTGGAGTTGAAGATCTAAAGGAAAAAGACAAGAAAATTCTTTTCACCTCCAAAGTTGTTAGGGAATTTTTCTTACAGCTTCAAAACCAAACAAATTCAATGAAATATCTTGAGTACATGGTATCTTGGAGAAGTTAGTTGAAGGAGTTACAAGATTGTAGAGGACTAAAAGGTTTTTATTACACTATAGTTAATCAACTATAGTTAGTTGATAAGATAACTATAGTTAGTAACTTAGTTAAGAGTTCGTTACTTCCATATAGGAACACTCATGTATCATTTCTATCATCTTTTATTTATTTCTATCTTTGTGATGATTCATAGAGAGAACAACATAATCTATCTTTCCATCACATTTGATCTAGACCCATGGAATCCTCTAATTACTAACATGGTGTCAGAGGACTATGGAAATAGCACTTTCGACCTAGATTATGTTAAGGAATAGGATTGTGATGGTGACATATAAGATCTTGAAGCTTCTATCACTGTTTCTTCACCGTGGAGTACTCCTTTTCAGCCAGTAGTTGATGGATTCACCATCAAGATCGGTGAAGTTCCTTGTTTTCTCATTGGTTCACATTGCAACAATCGCAACTATATGTTTGATGCTTCGGAAGAAAACCTGAAAACACAGATTCTTGATTTGAGTTGATTGTTTATGCCAAATCAACAAATTCGAACAATCGCGAATCTGAGTTATATGTTTCTAAAGTTGTAACAAAGAACTCGACATATATCATCATCGATATTGTGATCACATGATTTGGACCTGTTTACGGCGTTTGCTACTTCGCTGGAATACAGGAACTAGTCGCTTCGTCATCCACAACAAGATTCAGATTTACCAGTTACATGATGAATCCATCGTCGATTTTGATCCCGATGGAAATCATTTTCGTTTGTTTCCCACTTTTATATCAAATTTTAGTTCAATTACGTCCTTCTCAGTTCTCATTTTTGTTTGTATCCTGGTATAAAAGTTCCTTCGTTCATGATGTTCATTGTTAGCCAAGTCTTTAGTTGTTTTGATTGTAGTGAATGCCTTGCGATAGAGGAAGGAAAAGCATTCAGTTGTTGATTTCAATTGTGTTTCGCTTGTTAAATTCTGATTCCACTAAGATTGAGAGAGTATGCAAAGAAGACGATGAAGATTTCGATCTGGCGTTCCCAAAATCATGATTGGATTCGTTTTACATCTTAAGATGTTTGGAAAATCACATAATCATAAAAGTTCTTTCCAATATTTCGTCTTCAATAAACAGTTTTGGAAAAGGCGTGTTCGGTAAAAGTTGTGTTTTTTGAATAAGATGTCTTGGGAAATCGCGTTTTGAATAAGCTATTTTGAAAAGGTTAAGCACTTTTAGAATAAGTTGTTAGGAGGAAGAAGATGAAGGAGTGCGTGTAAGAGCTTCCAGTTTCAGATTCTCACAATAATTGGATTTCTCAAATTGGGCATGGGCTTCATCAACTTGTTGGACTACAATTTGGGTTCTTTGTTTTCCTGTCAGTTTTGTTTTTACTTAGTTTCCCCCCATTTTACTTAGTCCCTACACTTTGGTTAATCAAGTGTATTTTCATTGTATTTCAAATTTAAATTGGCGAATTTCCCCACTTCGAATTTGAAGTGGACTATTACACTATAGTTAATTAACTATAGTTAGTTGATAGTTTAACTAGAGTCAGTAGCTTGGTTAAGAGTTAGTTATAGTTGGTTACTTCAACAAATATCTATATATAGGATCACTCATGTATTATTTCTATCATCTTTTTTTCATTTCTATCTTTGTGATAACTTTATAAAGAGAAGTAGCAATCTTTCTTTCATTTATATCACAATTTTAAAGGTAAAAGTGCATGTTTTGGGAGTCTCGTCTAAAATCTATTAAATTCAAGAGTAATTTTACTTTATAGATTTAAGGTGTTGTCTCACTTCACTACATGTTAATTCAATCCTTAAGGACATTTACACTTATGCATGAAATCCTTTGCTTGCCCAAAACTCTTCTTTCAACTAAACCATACTTTTTCTTGCTTGTTATTAGTGGGCGATTGTAGATATAATGACAATCAAGTGGCTTTAATCCTACTATTATTTTCTTCTTAAATCATACTCCCTCCGTTCTTTTTTAAGTGTCTTTTTAGCGTGTGTTTTTCGTTCCTATTTAACTGTCCTTTTTGTATTTTTAGGGTATGATTTGTCAATTATACCCTTTTTCAATTACTCTTAA
>Ga0099826_10003779_pt1 | contig 10413 bp, 1 predicted proteins | sample Mtrugardesep15_FD_76830 | JGI IMG/M metagenome (GOLD analysis project Ga0099826, IMG submission 76830) | Root nodule microbial communities of legume samples collected from California, USA - M. trunc garden sep15 | ecosystem: Host-associated > Plants > Roots > Nodule | place: USA: California...
AATTTCCTATCTGCCTATTAGAATAATTTTTCTAAGATTTTTGTCTGCTCTTGTGTGTTAAGTACAATCTGATTACAGAACTTGCCAGTCCGTGTGTTAGATGTTGTTTCCATTAGTTTCTTAATCAGATTCTGCAGTTGAGATAACGTTTTTTGATCAAATTTTATTCTTTTCTTGCAGATGAAAAAGTTCAGTGAATATGAAGATATTTATGGCTGAGATGATATTGCTTGATGATGTTGTGGCTATAGCTTGATGGTGGTATATAGTTTGAAGAAGCAATGTACGGCTCACAATCTATATACCGGAAAAACTCTGATGGACCGACTCAATATTTCGTTAATGACGAATCAAATTCAAGAAAACAGAGAGGTAGGTAGATGATATACCTTCATGAGTAAAAAAAGAGAGGCAGGTGCTCTTCTATATTCAGTTGGTGCAAGTTGGTTAAGCAAATTGCCATAGAAGATTGTTTAGGTAATTTTGTCTTATCTGATTTTTGTACATAGGAAGCGTGTAAACATACTAGTAAGAAGAAGTTCCAAAAGTGTACTTCTTTTGGTCAAAAAACATGAGGTGTTGCCTGAACATGAGGTAACATTGATGATGTAAAAATATTCTGTTCAAATTTGGCCAATTGCTTGTGCATTCTGCAATTGATCCTTTTTGCAACTGTTCTATTTTCCCTTTTCTGCCTCCTAATTCTATTGGCCCCCTACCCTTTCTCCTTTTACTTTACTTCTTTTTGGGTCTTTCTGTTTACTCATGTGATCACTTTCTTTCGTGGAAACTGGAAAGTACTATCTTATAGTGGCTTTAATTTCATTATGTGTGTGGAGTAGTATCAGATTCCTTTCCTTGGATTAGCAAGATATTATGATTACAAGTTGCATTATGTTCATTCTTCATTGTATATTTTGGAATGAGTTTAAATTAATTATGTGTACATAATCTTATGGCAATAGCTAATACTACTAAATATATCTAATGACATTTCCTCCGATCATTATTATAAGCACAAGATCATTTTGAAGTATTTATAAGGGAGTACTATAATTAATTCATGCTTTGTTGTTTAAATATATAGTGAAAATTAGAAAGATACTAAAAGAAGGATAATTAGGGAGAAAATAATAAATTTGTAAAGGGGATAAAAGTGTTTTTTTTAAGCAACGATCGAGAATTGTCATGGATAAGCTTTGGTTATAGTGTAAGTATCGACAAAATTGAAGTTGTCGGTGATCCAAGTTGTTTTCTATCTCAACAAGAGAGTGGGGCCCGCAGTAGGATCTACCAATGTAACACTGTTATGTGTTAATTGTGTTGTGTTAAGGACAAAGAGAGTCGTACCACTTTGCTTCACTTGCTAACAACAGAATGGGGACCACACAGGCCAGCACCAACATGGTTTATTCTTCAATGTTTCTTGTTCTCCATTTACTGTTATCTACTGTAACACATTTGTTCAAGAGTGGACTTCCAACTAATGAGTAGAGGTGATTGCTCAATTGGTCTCCTTTTTTGCTCAATCTATCACATTGTAATTTTCGATCGACGTTCTTTTTTGTTTAAAAGTGTACCGGGAGATAACTCGTGATTGTTAATTTTTAGAAATTGTGAGCAACTGATGGGGCTCAAGAGCAGTCACTTTGTGTTACCAAGCTTGAGTTCGGTATGAGATGTCATGAGTAGAGTAGTTGTGCCGGGTTAATCAAACAATGTGAATCGATCCACTTTTTGGTTTAGGTTTATAAACCAAAACATTTTTGGTCCAAAACTGGTTTACCTTTGTGACACGGTTTCTAACCAGTTCAGACCTACGTTTTTCACTAAATCAATTTTCACCCTATTTGTTTTAAATCTCATTTTATATATGGTTTTACGTAACAAATCAATCAATTGAGGTTTGATTCGTTACGTAACGAATCAATTAGTAAAAATATGAGCAATGTATTTGTTCTAAATCTCATTAAATTATGAAACCTTTTATATGGAAAAGTATTATACTTTAATGGGTGTTTGCAAATTCTGGTCCAGGTTTAAGCAATGTAACTAACATCTTAGCTTGTTTAGTACCAACTACCAACCACGTTGATTAGGGTTTGCAAGGCACCACCATTATGTGTTTTTTCAGCATAAAGGTGAGACCAACAATTAGGTGGAGGTGGATTTGTAATTTTCTTCAATTACGTGTTACTAATAATGTGAAATTAAAATAACCTATATTAAGCGTTCAAAAGTGATAGTCTACATTAGGTTATTTTAACGTAGCCTTCACCAACCTATTTTTGATCTAGGTTTCTTTCTTTAAAACTTCTAATTATATGGTTAGTTTGATTTATCTGAAAGTTTGATTAGAAAAGAAAAAAAAACATAACATTAAACAAGGAATTTTTTTTGGAGAGAAGTTAATCTAAACAGATGCTGGTTTGCAATAGCTTGTTAGTATAAAACAAAATTCTTGTAAAAGAAATAGCTTATTATAAAATTTATAATGGATTAGTTAATCGGCGGACTCTCTTATGATTGTTTTTGGATTAATTAATATAATAATAGCATAATAGATTATGTTTGCTAAGTTGTTGATAGCTACCAAGTTTTGGCATTTATTCCAAGTTGCAGTTTTAAAATTGGACAGTATATAGTTGTCTAATTGCTGTGAATGCAGGCAAGGCCACCTTGTGAAAAAAAACAAAATGAACTAGCACACAGGTAGAAATACTATCAGTCAAAGAAAAGTCTTATATCAAATAGTTTTTTGTTTGCTATGATAATTTTGCATTATTATTTTATTTATACTTTAAAATTAAATCAATTAGGTCATGTCCCACTTAGACTGTTTCTTAATTGAATCAGGTCTAGGACCACAATTCCAATTTCAACCCTATCCAAATCCAAGAACAAACCTAACTTGTTTCAGCCCATCCTTTGGACGAGTCTGATAGATTAATAAAATTCATTTAAATAAGTAGATCATGCAAATGGATCCCACTAATCTTACAATTGTATCTATCTCTCTTATAAATGTTTGTAACGGAGGGTAGATAAATGAAGAAAATTTGGACTACCCTGGGATTGTGACAAGCATATCCCAACGCTTAATTTGTGGTATGCAGCAGAAAACCTGCTGCATAACATATTACTTCAACAAAGTTTCCAACATTGTGTATTGGTCTTGTGATTTGTGTCTGTTAGTTTTTTTACGTGTCATTATCACTTGATCGGTCTATTTTCCTTCCTAGCTTGATTATCAAGAAATTTACAATAAACCAATCTACTTGCACTCATTCACCATAAACAAAAAGCCTTTAAAAAATGCCAAGAAATTTTGTAACTGCTATGAATTGTAATGAAAAGAATACAGTAACTTTTTCACTCCACATGCAAAATATATCGCGGAGTTAGAAATTAAAGAGAATGCATTTCATATTGCTATATGGATTGATGATAAAATATTAAAGCATCTGCAGCTTTATCATTCCATCTTCTATAGACTTTGTTGTGGGATGATGAACTACAAAGAAAAGTAAGAGCTCTGCGACCTTCTTCTTCTGCGTTTATGGATTTCATGAAGCGAGGTTGCTGAGGCCAAAATAGAGAGTCCTTTGCTTAAATGCATTAATTGCATAATCAACTTGAAAATTACCAAATTGTGATTTAAATCTAAGTCCATATCCCAATCCAACACCAGATCCTGGTTTACCATGCCTTAAAGCTGGATTACCTGAATTTTCAAGGGATTAACAGTATGAGAGTACATTAGAAATGGTTCTGGAATAAACACTAAAAAAATAATGCGTGTAGAACAAATAAGCATGATCGTGTAGATCAATTTAAAAGTAAAAATAATGACAAAAAACAGAAGTTGTGACAATTAAACACCCTTGCTCAAAAGAAAAGAAAAGAAACTGTCAAACTATGTTGTCAATAGCCCAATATAGCGGAATAGCGTAGCAGTGGTAGGGTTCGGTGCAACACTTTTGGACCACGAGCCGTGGCCAGCAATAGCACTTAGTGCTGCTGCTAAATGCAGCCCCAAACCTATTACATTTTCTTTGCGAAATTCCTCAAACCTTTTTCTAAAACAAAAACTTATTTTGTTTAAAGAGTATAAATGTCAATTCAATCCCTTTTATGGGTAATGTTCTGTTCTTGCTCACAAACAATCACATGTTCATCTTCCCACTTTTAGTTCAGTTGTCATATTTTTTAAGTATTATTGCTTGTACTTAGGTTCTTTAATTATAAGTATGATGGTCTCTTTAATTGTGTATTTTTTCTATTTCAGTATTTATGTTTACTTTCTACACCGATTTTTTATCATTGCAATAGCGGCTATCCTGCTATCTGCTGTACTGCTATAGATCGGTGCTACGCGACGCTATCTGGGATTAAAAACATAGCTGTCAAGGCGGCGCTATCTGGGATTAACAACATGGCTGTCAAGCACTTGCTGTGAGACTCTGATTTTGGATTGGCTTATTTGAGAGTCATGAGCACTTGCAAGACAGTTTGGGAGAGCTTGTGAAAAATTGGATATAACTTATGACATGTCTATAAACTATTTTCAGATTATTTCCGTAAGCTCTCCAAGATCGCTTATGAAAACAGTTTATAACTTATATATTAAGACAGTTTGATTTTATTTTATCTTCTAATAGAGAAATAGCTTATACATAAGCACTTATATGGTAAGTGTTTATGCTACAAACACTTAATTAAGCTGTTTTATCTAAACAGTACCTAAAGTGTGACTGATACTAGCTAATGTCAGTTCATTTGTTGCAATCAAGCATATACCTCCACTCCATTTATAAAGTTAATACCAAAACCTACAGGATACCTGTATTCATCATAAAACTCTGATGAAACTCTAAATAATAAGGAACATTTTTTATGGTCTACTAGTTTGTGGTTTCTTGTGATTATTATAGCTCTTATTTTAATATCAAATAAAGGATTTTTCTATCATGTGAAAGTTTGTACATGTTAAGAAGTTTAAAATAGTAAGTTTGTATGGAATTTGTGTATTTTATATTAAATATATAAACTTTTAATATATAATTGTTGTTTTCAATAAAAAGTTGTTATTTCTAGTTGCTTTAAAATGTGCAATATTGCACATGTTAGACAAACCCTTAAATAAAACGGTTCCTAGAGAATAACTATTACTACTAGAGTGATAGAATAAGCCTGCATTTACACTGAAGCTCCCTTATTCCATCAAACCCATATGATGGAGATTTTATGCATGCGCTTGCATAAGTTAGTATTAGACACGAAAACACATAGTATAACCATATGTGTAAGGCCTCGAATGAATGTTTTTTACATAGAAAGAAAAATGTAATTTAAACTTAAGCAGTAGTTGTTGTGATGACTTTAGGTTCACAGGTCAAATTTTGGATGACTTAATTTATACTTGCAGTGTTTTTGCTGACACGGTTTCCCAACACAAAACAGTCCATCCCTCCCTACTCCAATCAACCATTCTCACATTTTGACAGAAATATATAGATTTCTCATTTCTTTAGGGATTATATCAATCAAGATTCATGACTAAAAACAATAGGCTACATAGAGATATTCACAGGGATTTCATCTCTGGTGCTCAATTTAGCTATTTAAAGGTGCCAATGGGTTTAGGTGGTTTCAGTTACCTCAGCAGAACCAAAAATAAACTTATTTAACCGTGCTAAAAATCGTTGGATGTAAATGTTAGCAATAAATAAAGAACATTTCAAATGAATAAGTATAAAGAAAAGTTGAAAGTAACTCGAGCAAAATGATATTACTCACCAGGTACAAGATAACCAGTCCGCAAATCTGTTCCACAATCCATAAAAATCGCACCTTCCAACATCTTAGTCTGTAGTGAAAAAGACATCAGTTAACTTAGCACAGCACATTTTGATTCAACAATGAATGTAATAAAATTAAAAAGATGAACGTGTATATGTTTAATTGTGGTCATCTGCTTTCATTTTGGGAGGCTCGCAAGAAAAAAATTGATCGCTTTCAAATCAATCATGCACAGGGTGAATCATGAAAATTTTAACAGAAACGATAACCTTAAAATTCATAATTTATCAAGATAACACGTGCTGAACATTCACCAAGGTCAGACATGATCTCTGATGCAATTTTCATTGTATGATTGTTATTTGTAAAAATTATTGCATACCAAAGGGAGAGTCAGTTCGCTATTAGCCACCAGGCATGATCTCCCAGAACCAACTGCTCCTTCACCATACCCTCGGACACTCCCAAGCCCCCCAATGGGAAATGCTTGGTAAGGAGCCATGTCCCCAACGATTGAACCACCTGTAAGTCTGTTAGAGGAAAAGGCAAGGATTATATTAAGAAAATGATATAATCACGTAGAAAATAGGGTAACTCTATTTCAGGTTAAAATTAGGACTCACAAAGTATAAAGTTTGTGTCAATACGTCCTATTAATGAACCCAAGCATTAATGTATTCTATTTTAATTTCTAGCTCCACATTGTTGTTTCTCTAATTGCAATATGTCAAATAGAAAAATATTATTATTTGAAGTATAAAAAATTACCAACCTTGTCAAGAGAAGTGTTGGTCCAAGTTTGATTCCTTTTGTAGCAACAAATTTAAATCGGTTGAAAATTATCCACTTAGAAAGAACGGGAATACCTTGTTCTATTTGAAGATTAAACTGAAAAGGCCATGCATTCAGTCAGTGGAATAGATGTACGATTCACATACACAGCTAATTGGTTCCTAACCGTATAAATAGGAACTAGGAATCAAAATGGAAATAAGAATGTAATTCATTACATGAAAAAAGCTACGATCGTTTTCCTCTGTGTATAGAGACTTTTGCTTTAACACTACCATACTATCATGTGGACTGCCACTGCAATAAGCAATATACATATCACACTATCAGAATCAGTTTGACATTTCGAAAACCCGAATACTAAAACCCTTGGTTACCTGCAAGTCAAACCAAACCCATCACAATCCCTACTTATATTGCGACCATCATCGTTCAATGGACGAACATGCTGCATGATGGTTTAACAAGTTAGTTTCTACTTCGCCTATAACCAAAACAAATAGTAATGTAAAGCAAAGAAACACATGCAAACTAGGCTTCGATATTATGTTTGATTCACGAAAAGACCCGTCCAAACCTCAAATTTTATGCTGGTTGTGCTACTCCACTTTGAACTCGCAGGTTCCTTCAGATCCATCCCAACTGATAATCTAGATAAATTTACACCTCCACTTCCCGAGCGGGAGAAATTGTTTATAGGGATACCATGGATTCCAATCTCTGGTGAAAGAGAATGCTGCAAAGGTGAAAACAATGACCACGAGTAGAACTTAATAGTTTGCTTTCGCTACAAAATTTCACTCAAATCTGTGTGTTTCACATATTAAACGACTTAAAATAACATTGCTTGAAATCCTCTAATTGCCACAGAAAAATCCATTGAAGCAAAAGTTTATTTCACACCATTACCTAGCAGAACCTCTCATACCATAAAATAAAATGATAAGCCAAAACATATACAAAAAAAGAGCAAAACCAACCTGCACCGCGAAAGACTGATGAGCAAGACATTCTCCCCGTGGCCGTCTATAAGCGATTAAGATATTCGAATCATACAAACCCTTGTCCCATGAAACATCAAGCTTCTCACTTCCACCAAATAAATTTGGATGTTTGATACAAAGACTAATAAAAAAAAAAAGTTTATCAGTCATTCATTTACAAAATCATGGGAAAACCAATATCTTCAACATATGCAGCACCAATACTTTATATTGAAGACGTGTCCAGTGTCCGACAAAGACACATGCGGCTATTATCAATTATTTAATTTCGACAAATTATTATTAGTGTCAGTATCGTGTTTGGTATCGGTACCAGTGCATCGTGGCCCCAACAAACAACCCAATGCACTACCCAAAATTGTTTAAATTTTGTCATACACATGCAACCAATATTGATCAAACTGAAAATCTTACCTCCCAATTACTAGTGAAAGAGGATTGTCATCACTCCTGTTAAAGAAAAATTCAAATTAATTATACGTTATTATATATGCATTAATAAAAAAAATATAATTGAGCTGAGAAAAATGATAGAGGTGAAACCGGAAGGTATTGAGCATCAAAGAAGTACAAAGCTTGTGAGTAAAATCAACATTAACATCAATCTTTGCTGAAAAACAAAAACACAATCATCATCGTTAATAGTAAAACAAAGAAAAATGAAAGATTAATATGAAAATGTTGAAATTGTAACCTTTGCCAGCATGGATGCTCTTTTGAGCTCCCATTGGATTAAAAACGCATCAACCATTAAATAAAAACAATTTCGTAAGAGGTTTGGAACCTTTGATAGATTTATATATAGTGTGTTTATGTTGTGTTTCTTAACGTAGGGGAAAACAAAACAAAACAATCTTAAAGTGGTGTTTTTGTGCGTGCGTGCGTGTGTTTATTCTGTTCTTAGCTTTCGACTTCTGTTATCCCTTTCGTTTCTTCGTACTCCATACAACAGTACACTCGTCGCATTGCACGTCATGTCAAAGTTAGTAGTTATTGGGCCTTGTTGATGTTTTGATGTCGGCCCAAATCTCTTATTCGGTGTTTGTTGTGCAAAAAGGATACAAGAGATGATAGTTGCTCAATAAACAACTCAAAATTGCTCCCATAATTGAAAAAAAAAAAAAAAGTTGATTGAAAGTTACGAATCAATCAGATTTTACACACAAAAATAGGGGAGTTACAAACTTTCATAAGAGAGTGAAAGATATGAGTTAGATATAAATTTAAAATGTTTCTAACTGGCCCATCTTATAACGAATGACTATCTAAAGTCGTTGTGTATGAACTTGGTCTTCCTCTTTCTTTAGAATACTGAAAAATTGAGACATGTTTTAACATGATTCGATCAGAAACACTTTTAAGTTTATGTCTCAATGATGTATTTCTCTTATGCTCTTTTTTTGTGGTGTTGTAAGGTGTTAATTGTATATTTGATATGGAGAATGTGAGTTTACAAGTGTTATGGGTCATTCGAGTGAGTATGTGTATTATAATAACTTGTATATTGTTGTTATCTTGGTTTCATTAAACAACAATTGTGGATTTCTAACATGTTTTGCGGTTTTTTCCATGTTATATCTATGTCGTGTGATTATGTTCCTTTGTTTTTTTTAATGTTTTATTTTCCAAACAATTTGGATCATAGTCAAGACCCCTAAGAGATCACAAAATGTTGAGTCTTGAGAAGAGTCGGATGGATCATCAACATTGGGTCAAGAGCAACCACAAATGAGTTGGAAATCACATCCTAACCTAAAACATTAAGACATTGAATTTAAGGGTTCATTTACTCATATATTGCTCGATTTCACTTTTTCAAACAATTTGAGATTTTGAACTCACCTCACACTTGCCACAAGAGAACATTACATCTCCACTCAATATCTTAAGACATTGGTATTTGAGTTTTCTTTCTTATGCATTCAAGATTGAACAAACTTATAGTCAATATGCGATTGACCATTCACACTTGGCACGACAATCTACCCTTTAAGCGTGAGTCTCTCATCTCATTTACTTGCATCGTTGTTAAGCCGACTTAACACATATAATGAGTGTTGACTCTATCGCAAAAAAAGTTTTTTATGCAATGAACCAAACACTTAGATCTAATGTCGCTCGTTCCACTAAGTTGAAGTGTCGAATGAGGTTCATATAACACTTGTGGGTGTTTGAGGAGCGTAAAGTGCAACAATAGACTAATGATTTAAGACTGCCAAGAGATTTGGTCACCACATCTCACACAAAATCTTAAAAATTGAATATATGAGTCGTCTCTTACATATTTGACACCAACTCATCCATAATCAATTTAATATCAATTACTCGCACTTAAACACAACATTAAATATTTTTTTGTATTATATTTATAATTTTAAATAGTTTAAACTTTACATGAATTTAATGTGCACATATGGTAGTTTAAAAAACTAGATCAGAAACCATTTTCTCCCTGTACACATATGACATACTTTTCAATTAGAATATTTATTCTTTGCATGTTGCATTCAAATAATGAATGATATTGGTGATGATTGATCATATCTAAGGGATTAAAATAAAAGATTATGGAGATAATAAGATACCATGTTGATCTGGCATGTAATTGGTCCTCGTGGACTTGTCTATAAAGATTCCATTACTTTTATAATTATATAAATATAATATATTCTTAAAGGAAAATGTTAATAAGTGTCTTCGAGAATCTTTAAGGACTATAAATAGTAAGTATTTATAAAAATGCATGTAATCAATGTTTTGGAAATCGAAATATTTGACCTTTTTAAAAGAATAATTCCTTAATTTAAAATGTTTA
>Ga0099826_10003781_pt1 | contig 10411 bp, 5 predicted proteins | sample Mtrugardesep15_FD_76830 | JGI IMG/M metagenome (GOLD analysis project Ga0099826, IMG submission 76830) | Root nodule microbial communities of legume samples collected from California, USA - M. trunc garden sep15 | ecosystem: Host-associated > Plants > Roots > Nodule | place: USA: California...
ATATAAACTAAACCAAGAAAATATATTGAAAGAAATTTTTATTAATTTCTTTTGATTTTTAATAGAGGTGAATGACAAACTATTTATGTCAAAAGTAATTTTTATTTACTTTATACTCTATATTCACTTGACGAGAGAATAATCAATTTAAAAATATTTTAGCAGTAATTTTTTTAATCAAAGAATAATTCAATAGAGATTCACAAAATTTATTATTTTCAATAAATTTTAAAAATAAATGTTATAACCAAACACGTGCAATGCACGGGTTGTATACCTAATTTATATATATCAAATGTTTAAGGGAGCTTCTACTGTACACTCATATATTTTAGTGTACCGGTACTCTTGTTTTACAAAATTTATAAATTAACGATCATTTTTATGAAATAAAAAGCTATTAGTCAATATTTATATTTTAGAAAATATCATTTCATAAAAAAACATCATTTCATTGTTTATAAATATCGTATTAAAAAATTTGCATAAATTTTTTACATTTTGTCAAAAATAATAATCAATCAATATTCATTGTTATGAGTAATAAAAATTCGTAAAAATTAAATTTTATTTCGTCAAAGCTTTTGGTAAATAAAATTTAATTATTATAGTTGTCAGCGATAGAAAATAATTATTTTTGTTCAAAAAAACAACTAATTTATTATTAATTTAACAACTTGATGTACGAATACATCTAAATTTATTAGGTGTACCATAGAATTTGCCAATGTTTAATCATTCATAACGGTTTTGAGACTAATTATACTCCTACTTGGACTGCATCATTCATATTTTTAAAACTTCTAGTCTAACAAAAACTTCTACTATATGTATATCGACACAATCTAAACAATACAGAAGACTGCAACACTATAAATAAAAATCTATGTAAATTGTAAATATCAAATTCAGTGTAGAAAACAACATATTAAAATTTCAACGAAAACAAATACTATAATTCGATGTATTCATTTGTCTCAGCTGTCTTGAAAATTTTTCGTTTTCCTTTTGGTGCAACTTAATATTCCTCTCAATTACCTTCTCTTTCTAAATATAGGTCCTTTACAAATTTATCTCTAAATATTAATCTTATTTTAAATTACTTGTGAAGGCAAAATTACTATCTCTTTTTAGAGGTGTGTTATTTGAACAATCATTTCAATGACAACTTTTGGGACAACCATAGATTTACAAAGAAAAGTAGACATTGACACTAAAACCAAAGCAATAGAGAAAGAAAAGAAAAACATAATGTTAGTATGAGAGAGAAAATATTCACAAAAGTTGTCATAAATTGACATTTATACATATATCATTTCTCCTCTTTATATTCATTATATATGCAAAATGTGACCACTGGCCGAGTCCATTGGGTACATATTTTATTACACCCTCACACAGGGACAGAGCATATGCCTTTGTGTGGGCATGTGCCTCCACAAATAATCTAATTATAGTACTAGTAATGGTGTTAAGGCTACTTAATGCTCCCATTAGTTAGTAAAAAAAAAATCATTATCAAAGTAAAATTAATTAAGTTATTTAATATCTCAATTATTGATAAATTGATCTATTAATCATAATATATATTTCCCGTGAGCTTAGCTTAATTATTAAAGACATTGGATAATATATGTAGGAGTCGTGTTTCGAATCCCGAACACCCCACTTTTTTATATTTAAAATGTGTGAGCTCCAACCATCACCTAACTTGACCCAAAAAAATCATAATATATATTTTTTGTGCTATGAGTGATTCATTTGTAATAAAATTTTGTTTTAAATTAAATGATCATTTCAATTTTTAATGCAATTTTAAATACTTTTTCTAATTTTACACTAATAATTGCACTATTCTTAAGTATAAGTAGAAATAGGTCAGACCGGCCAACAACCTAGCCTACATCAAATCAGGCAGTGATGGATCCAGAAATTTTAATAAGTGGGGTCAAGTTATATCATAAAAATTTATATAAAACTTTATAAACGCGTAAGCGTGCGAAAATTATACAAGTTATATTTATACTTGCCCTAAAATGTTGATTTTTTTAAAAATATTTGTCCATTTTCAGTAGAGTATAAAAAATATAACCATAATTAATTATTTTTTCACCACCAACGTAGCGTCAGTCACAATCTTTTTCAACAAATATAAGAATAGTTTATATTATAATAGTAGTTGTATGATTTTGCCAACAATATGCTATGAGATAATTGGTTAAAGATTTTATAAAAGAAAATTTTATCTTAAAAATAAGCATTATTAGTATCGATATAATAATTATAACAACTTTTTATATAAAAAAAAACTACTTCTTTTGATTTATTAATTAGTGCTCTTAGAACACTCATTAGGATCCTTCTTAGTTTTGTAATTTTTATAGTGTAATAAATAGACTATGTAAAGACAATAATACTATATAAAGAGGGGTCAAACATGTGGAGGCAAGTGGGGTCGCTTGACCCCATTGCCTCCACACTAGATCCGTGCCTGATATCAGGCTAGACTTTTTTGTTTAACAGAGAAGACCAAGACTTTTTTAGAACCTTTTTAGCTAAAAAAAGGTCAAGCTACAACAATAGAAAATGTCTTTTAGGCCTACAAGACCAACCTATTAAGTACATACAAATAACTGGCAAAGTCGAACTCATACCAACATATTCCACTTTGTATTTATATAAACGTCAATATGTTAATATTTGATAAGAGTAATTTTGTAAAAGTATTATTATTTTTCTTGTATTTTATATTATTGTAAGATGTTTATTTTACTTTCATCTTAAACAATCTCAAATAATATGCATTTTTTTGATAAAAAAAAAATAACATTTTTAGTATTATAGTATCTGACTATTGTTCCCACATTCTAAAGTTTCTGGCTCCGCCACTGCTCTCACACACTCCACTCTACTCTCTTTTTTAAGAACCACTCTACTCTTTTATTACTCACACTCTCACACTTTCTATTTTGACGATTGCATTTTTTAGTACATGCACCATTTTTTTTTGTTACAATGCTAACAAACAAAAAGAAACAGAAAGAGAGAAAAAAGAAAAAAAAACCCAGAGGGGGAAACTAATCTCTCAAGAACAAAGTGCCTGAAGCATCTATCCTCAACAACAGACGGAGATCATCAGGAGGATGTGGGTGTACTAACAAAATTTCATCTGAAGAGGCTCCTAGCTTTGCAAGGAAATCAGCACATTGGTTACCTTCGCGGAGAGTGTGACGTAACGACACATTAGCCTGAGATAGAAGCGTCTTAATTTCATGAATAAGCACGACGTAGACATGGAATTTCGAGGAGGCTTCCTTGATGGTACTGATAGCCAGGAGAGAATCCGAATAGCATACCAAAGAAGAAATTCCCAAGTCTTTTGCAGTGGACATGCCAAAGTAAATTGCAGTTAACTCAGCGTGCAAAATTTCAGAAGACGCCAGAAGGAACCCTGAAAAACCTGCTAGATAGTAACTTGTATTGTTGCGAATCAAACCTCCAAAACATGCTCTAACCGGAGTGCCAATACAGCTTCCGTCAACATTAGGAATACTGCATTCAAAGTTGTCGTTATTCCATCGGATATGCCGCTCCAAGTGAACATTCTGGTGCGATGGAAAAGCTTGTTTGATGTTGTCTGTCGAATTCCTGATGTTCGCTGCTACTTTATGAATCGACATATGTTCATTGCTAAGACACATGGAGTTTCTGCGCATCCAAACCCACCACAGACCTGTTGCAAAGGTTGTAGCGAGAGCCCCCTTCGTGCCTTCGTTGAGCCAGTTCGCAACATCCTCCATTGCGAAGAAATCTTGAGCATTAAAGCCAATATGCTGCCAAATTTCTCTGGAGAAGATGCAATCGTGCATACAGTGTAAGAAAGATTCATCTTGCAATCCGCACCGAGAGCATGTTGAAGAAGGAGCAATGTTACGGTGATTTAACACAATTAAAGTCGGAAAAACGTTGTGACAAGCGAGCCATATGAGAAACTTATATTTTTCAGGAATTTTGAGTCTCCAAATCCATGTCCATGAGTGATCTGAATTGTTGGCTGAACCAGATTGAGAGAGAGCCATTTATACCCACTTTTGTTGGTATAGACGCCATTCTTGTTGTGCGGCCAAATGAAAGCATCTTCGATCGCATCATTGAAATTGAAAGAAGTATTATTGATGAATTCTGCCACTTGTTGAGGGAGAGAGGTTCACCATTTATTTTGATAATATGGGATACAAATTGTTAATTAATTTGAAAGATTTTGTTGCTACTACTCTTAATTATTTCGGTTTTTTAATCTTAATCTTAATCTTGCAGCTGTTACGTTTGGTTGAGTGTCTATGACCCCAAGCGAAATCGCCCTATCTCTCCTCTATTTATTTTATGTCAAATAGTTTATTGGTTTACACAAACAAACATTTTAAACTCAAACCCTTAATATGATAAATGACGTTGAAATGCATATGGTATATGCTAGTCTCTGTAAATACGATCCTATTATACTCACGTATAGCTAGGTAAATGACATGTAAAAATCTTACTTCAGCTATCAGAATATTATGATTATTTGTGATTCCTAGAATTATGATTATCTTTGATTTTTTAGGATGAAATTATGGCTATAGTGGAACATTACATAACTATTGGAGTTAATATTGATGTTGTCTTGTGATTAAAAAATATTGTTAGTTAATTCTTTTCTTTTTTTTTAAGAAAATTATGTATTGGTGACTTCAATTTTATCCTTTGAGAGAGTGTTTAAGTATGCCTCATATATACAACATGGTATATTTTTAAGAATTGGTGCCTCATAAATATGTATGAAACTTCTTCTCGTTAATTAATTCTTTTCTTTTTTTTAAGAAAATGTGTTGAAAACAAATTTAATATTACTACAAACTTTCTAAATTTCCGTGATTTAGACAGAAGATTCTTATATTTATGAATGAATGTAGTACTAAGTTTAGAGAGATTTCCAACATCATACGCAACAAAAAGTGTACCATAAAAACAAGATTTTTTTTTTAAAGAAGGTATGGCTCATATCATATGTATGTTGGGCTGCGATCGACCGTACATGTGTATTTTTGTAAATTGGACTACATCATAGTAGTTTTTTTTTTTAAAGGAAACATAGTATTTAAACACAAGTTTTTTTTTTAAGAAAATATTTAGACACGAGTTGTAAAATGTAATTAAACTTGAATGATAAAAAAATATTGAAACTGTTCCCGTGAGCTTAGCTCAGTTGGTAGGGACATTGCATAATTTATGCAGATGCCGAGGTTCGAACCCCAGACACCCCATTTCTCCACGTTTAATTGTGTGAGCTCTAGCCACTAGGCTATTAAAAAAAATAAATAATATTGGAACTATTTTTACAGTTGGAGACACATTCACATTTGACCGAAATTTAAGATGAAATCAAATATGTACGTCATTTGTTTGTGTATTTTAGTTGTTTTTTTTTTCTTGGTAAGTTTTTTAGTTGTTGTTCTAACATTAACGTTATTATTCATTGTAAACACCAAAACTCAGCAGCACCAGCAACAGCAAATTCCATGTTACCTTAATTATTAATCAGAAGGAAAAAAAAACCTTGTATTGCATCTTATAGTTATGATTACCAACTATATGCAGTTGTTTCTGCACTATCCCTTCTTTAAAAAGAACAATATTTGATTCCTTCTTACTTTGTCCTTTCTATTGAATCCCCATACGTTATACATCAAAGAACTAAAAAGTAAAAAGACCAGGACCATTTAGACATGGTACCACAACAAATGCACACTTTTCAAAACCCCTTGTATTTGAATTGGGCCAGTTAGGCTTTGTTTCGACTTCATGCATGACCTTAACATCATGAGAAGTTGTGGAGGGTGTTTCAACCAAAAAAAAAAAGTTGTGGAGGGTGTGACATTCTGATTCTCAGGGCCACAAAGGAAAGGAAATAAAGCAATAACTACAAAATTATATTGGACACTATTTACATCTTTGGCCAAACATCATTTATACATATGAGAATTGATTTGTTTTATTTCATTTTTAGCTTAGACATATTGATAGTCATGACGTGCTTACAATTGCACCTTACATACATAGATCACATACCAAATAATATTGCAAATTATATTGCATTAATTAAAGGATGCTTTTGAGATGTGCTTATTACCTACTAAAGAATTTAGTTTTTTTTGGTTACAACTAAAGAATTTAGTTTGAGTGGGCTAACATACATATTGCAAACAAAAGGATTTAATTAAGAAAATTCTAACTAATATCCCAGTGACACCGATTAAAAACTAATATGAAAACTTTGTATTAAAAAGTGGTAAAAGGTGAAACATTAAACTTTTTTAATGTGAAAAAATTGTTGATTTTAATGAAAAATTTATATATTTTTCTTTCTTAGCTAGTGCTAACCGTTTAATTAATGACAAGCATGATGACATCACTTGAAACCATGGTGCTACTGTGCTTGGTCATGTCAACGACACGTATCAGTTGTTACTTCCTCCGATCACATTTATAAACAAAAAACAACTTTTTAGATTCATTGGATAATTAATGTATCCGGTCATATTTATATGTTAGATACATTAATTATTTGATGTACCTAAAAAGTTGTTTTTTGCTTATAAATGTGACCGGAGGGAGTATGGTTGTAGCTTTCTTTGGCAATATAAGGTTGAGTTTTGATGATTAAGGTACTTAATCCGGTCACTGTTATAAGTAAAAGTTGATTTTTTAGATTCATTTAATAAATGATGTATGTGGTCTATATATAGACTACATACATAATTTATTGAACGAATCTAAAAAGTAAACTTTTGCTTATAATAGTGATCGTAGAAGACCAATAGTAAGAAGACCCTCGTGACCCAATAATAAGAAGACCAATAGTTTTTGTGGTTAATATATCAAATATCAAAGTCCCGTGTTTGCACGAGAAAGTGAATGTTGCATAATATATAAGTTTGACTAATATACTCAATGTCTTCAAATTGTGAGTAAAAATGTGGTGGTTGTTTTTGGCCAATAAAATGATCCCTCGAACTCCCGTCTAGACCTAATCTTTGCAACCAATGTGATAATCCATCCAGCTACCCTTGTGACCCAACAATAAGAACACCAATAGTTTTGGTGGTTAATATATCAAATATCAGTTAAAAGTTTCATGTTTGCATGAGAAAGTGAATGTTACACAATATATAAGTTTGACTAATATACTCAATGTTTTAAAATTATGAGTGAAAATGTGGTGGTTGTTTTTGGCAAATAAAATGATCCCTCGGACTTCCCTTCAAACCTAATATTTACAATAGTTATGGCCAAAAACTATGGAACAAATTACGGCACTTCTGTCTGAATCAGATATTGAAACATTAATTTCAACAATAGAACTAATGACTTGTCAAGAAAAAACAATAGAACTAAGGAGTGAAGTAATAAATATTTAGGATTTACCTCAACCTAATACTAACTATATTCATCTAAAAATGTTGTTAGCCAACGGAAAGAAAAGTTGGGGTGGTTGTGGCCATTGTAGTATTATTACAAACATGCATGCATGTGAATACAATTTTCATAATTTTCGCATTTCTAAGTTTAAATTTTCAAACGTTTAAGCACATAAAGGTGATGATTTATCCAAATATTGAAAGAGAGTAAGAAACATAACAAGAATATAGGAGCAGTTTGGTTTTTTGTTTTAAGCATATTCAAGTTAAATGATGCCGGTTTTCTAGTTTTCTACTCCCTCCTTAGCCCTTTTTTGGAAACTTAACTTCTCACCAGCCCTTTTACTAATCATACAATGGTTGAAGGTATGATGTGACTAACTGGCTATGCATGTGACATGCCTCCTTTATCAAATAAGTCACGTCAAAAACTAGAAAGAGCAACAAATGGACAAATCCTCCTCTTCCAATATGTAATCCGTGATTAGTTAAGCATACCACAAAGAGGCTGGAGTTATCTGATATCACTATCACTAAGAATTAAGACTTAAACTTAACTTAATTTGATTTTCCAAAAAAAAAAAAAAAACTTAATTTGCTTATAGATCAATTGAAGACAAAATCATTACCCATGCACAACTTCAATACCACTCTGTCTATACTAATTAGGAAAAGCACACAATTAACAAAAAAATTGACCCTGCGGTCCACATGCCATCCACTTTTTATGAAGTCCGGATACATTAAAATAGCATTAATCTATGTCGGATGCTAATATTATACCATACTTCTATGATAAACTTAGACATGTGTCTTAGAAATACCATAATTCTATATTTATTTATTTTTAATTTATAAATATTTTAGTGGATATATACAATAAATGTCACAATAAGTTGCGCTGCTGCAAGATTAGGTCCATATACATTAATTTTTTTACTTATTTTTGTTCATATTTTGTAAAAGATGAAGTATATTTTTTTGAGGGAGTAAAAGATGAAGTATTATTTTGTTATCATTATAGTTATATATCAATGAAGATTAACAACGCAATTTGTTGTTGACTTGTCTTCTATTTCTTATAAATTAATATCAAATTAACGGTAAAAAATAGATTGAACAAATTTTTTTATTGTATTTGCGTATTCATATTTATTACACCGTACTACATATCCAAACTTCGTTTTTTTTTTCTTCCTTATTTTGTGTTTTCTATAAACTCCCATGTTACTCTCATTCCTTGCAACATTTTCTCCTTCATGTTCATTGTCATCACTACCATAGCCTCATCATCAGTACACACTGGAAGCAAAAGGAGTACAATGGAGGGGAAGCAAACATCAGTTGAGAAGGTTTGGAAAGACATCATATTTGAAGAAATAGAAGTTGAAGAAGAGGAGGAAGCTGGTGTTGACGATGATGAGAAGAAGAAAGGTGTTTGTGTGAGAGGGAGAAAAGAGCCAAATAGAGGTGGAAGATTTTCTCCACCTTTTTGTCAAGTAGAAAGTTGTAGAGCTGATTTAACTTTTGCAAAGAGATATCATCGTCGCCATAAGGTTTGTGAGGTTCATTCCAAAGCATCTGTTGTGGTGGTTGCAGGGATAAGGCAGAGGTTTTGCCAACAATGTAGCAGGTGTGATCAATCTCTCCTCCACTATCGTCTAAATTTATGAAGCACGGACACTTTTCGAATTAGGCGTGCTCTGATGTCGGACTCGTGTCGTTTTGACATCGACACGACACCAACACATATAATTATACTGAATTATGTGATTTTCTCAAATTATTAGCATAGTCAACATATCATGTCTTGTCCGGTATCCGTATCCGCATTTCATAGAATCTAAACTCTTTTGTTGGTTTTAATAGGTTTTTCCATAACATGAGCACTTTCCACTAGTAGTATACTATAGATGGTAAACATGATTTTTGTTAAGAAAATAAAGAAATAGGAACAAGAATAAAGTAGAGAGAAGTAGAGAAGGTGAAAGTGAAGAGAGATGATTATATTATTCTCTTGTAGTGTATAATTAGGTTACATATGAGCTCTATTTATAGAGAAATACAATGACTTGGGGAGCAAGTACAATATGGCCCAATAAGCTAATAGTATGACCCAATAACCCAATTGCTATATGGACATCCACTTATAATATTCATAACACTCCTCCTTGGATGTCCATCGAGGATATGCCTCGTTAAAACCTTACTAGAGAAAAACCCAATAGAAAAAAATTCTAGTGAAGGATAAAGAGTACAACATCCTTTTGTGTGACAATCTGCCTCGTTAAAAACCTTACTAGGAAAACCCAATGGGATAAAACCTTGGTTAAGGGAAAAAAAATGCAGAACACATTTATCTCTCCCCCTCATAAAGACAATTATATATGAGACGAAGAAAGCCAAATAATCTTTTATGCTTGTTACTCAAAAGCTTTACTTGACGATGACTTTGTAGAAAGATTTGATTTATCTCCATATTCTTCTCTAAATTAGCATCTCTTAAGATATCTTCATATTAAGTTGTTGAAAGAACCTCCTTTCAAAATTAGAAAATCGCAAGTTTCTTGTATGTGTAAAATCCTAATCCTTAATAAAGAGCATTCTCCACTTCCTTGATGTGGCGTTAAAATTTTCAAATGATCGGATGATATTGTTGTTTCTCTAAGATACAAACTGTATGCTTGACTTTGCTGCAATATCTGTATTTACTAATATTGACAAAAATACCATGATATATATAATAAGAAAAATACATTAGTGTCCTCACCTGACCAATTCAAATTGTTCATAATTTTCCTGAGGACGTGATCTTTACTCACATCAACTGACATCACAATCATTCTATCACATAATCAACTAGATTTGTCCATGTCGACCATTATATAACAAATTTTAGACTCTCATCAGGAGTTCTAATAATATTTATATGATTATCATAAAATCGATTA
>Ga0099826_10003783_pt1 | contig 10411 bp, 3 predicted proteins | sample Mtrugardesep15_FD_76830 | JGI IMG/M metagenome (GOLD analysis project Ga0099826, IMG submission 76830) | Root nodule microbial communities of legume samples collected from California, USA - M. trunc garden sep15 | ecosystem: Host-associated > Plants > Roots > Nodule | place: USA: California...
AATAAAAAAAAAAATTGAGGGAGTAAAGTGTAGGTTTAAACATAAGAGAGGAGGGGAATGCAATTCAAGTTTTTCTTAGGGGAGGGGAATGAAAAAATTTCTAATATGTTTTGAATAAGAGAGGAGGGGAATGTATATTTTAACATAAGATGAGAGAGGAGTGTAATTCAAGCATCTTTGAGGAAAGGAGAGTGCAATTTACTCTTTTATGAATATCAAACATTGAACTTAATTATACCAAGGTAATATGAAATTCTATAGCCCCGTGTTTTTTAGGAATATAAAACCTTCAATTTATGCTACCAAAGTTACATAAAACTTTATAGCCCCATATTTTTAGAGATAAAATTTAGACCTGATGATATCAATGTTATATAAAACTTTATAGTCCCGTGTTTTTTAGGAGTATAAAATTTTGGATTTAATTATTACAAGACTACTAGAATATAAAACTCGTGTAATAACTAAGTCCAAAATATTTTAGGCTTAATAGCAGTTTCGAGTTATACTAAGGTTAATAGCAGTTTGTATAATATTTTAGATTTAATAGTAGTTTTGACCTCCTAAATATCACGATCTTGTGATTTTGACCTCTATCAAAGTAAATTACAACCTTGCCCCTTAAGTATTGCTTCTAAGTAGCAGTTTTGACCCTAGGCTTTTTTTAGGCTTAATAACAGTTTTGATCCCCTAAGTATCACGATCTTGCGATTTTTTTCCCTAACAAAATAAATTACAACACAGCCCCTTAAGTATTGCCCCTTTTACAATTTTGACCCTAGACTAATTTTGACCGGGTCAACAAATACGTGACACCCACATCACCTAAGTGAAGTGTCACGTGTTTTAAATTTTGGTTTTTTATTTTTATTTTTAAGCAGCCTGGAATTAATAAAATGAATAAAAATAAAAATAAAATCCTGAAGCTTTTGAAGTGTAAACACATGTTCAATAGCTTCTTAGTCCTCTTCCTCGCCATCGCAGCTTCCTTAACCGCTCTCTGAGACCTAGTCCTCGACAAATGAAACTGCTTTTTCATAGAAGAAGAAGCAACCTTGCAAGAACAAAGGAAAATCTTGGAGAGCTTTTCATCATTGAGGATTTAGGAACATGGAAGAAGGTGAAATTGGGTAAAGATCAATGTGGGCAAGGGTAGGAAGTTGGTGGTGGAGAAAAGAGGCAATGGATATGGCTGAGAGAAGAGCATTTGACGCAGGAGACGAAACGGTGCGTAGAGGGAGTGGTGGAAAGAGGGTTTTCTTAGAATTCGCAGCAACAAGGTCAAAATGACGATGGATGAAGACGGAGAATGCACGAGGTGCAAATTTGACAATCGACGCTGCAAACGACAACATTGTGGAGAAGCCAATGATCTTTGATGTCGCAGTTACACCATTCGCCTTTCTGAAGTGTTGGGAGGGGATTCCAATATAATGAGTTTAGTTTTTTTTTTCTAGGTTGGATTGAATGAGACGAAGATATGAAGATTGATATCAAGGATGAGTATGAGGACGAGGATGAAGATGAAGATGAAGATGAAGATGAAGATGAAGAATGATGAATATGAATTGTTAATTTAATTTGTTTTGTAATTATTTTAGTGTTTCTATTTTTTTTCGTTTTATTAATTTCAGCCTGGTTTAAAAAAAATTAAACATATGTCACCTCAATTAGGTGATGTGGTGTCCCGTATGCGTTGACCTAGTCAAAATTAATTTGGGGAGCTAAAATTGGAAAAGGAGCAATACTTAGAGGATTGGGCTGTAATTTATTTTGTGCTAAATTATGTTTTTGGTCCTTTAACTATTTAATAAGTATGAGTTTGGTCCCCTAACTAAAATTTGATTTATTTTGGTCCCTTAACTTCTATCTATTATATATTTTGGTCATTTTCGTTAGTTTTAATTCAAAAACGTTAGATTTTCTTTATTTTCTTCTGGAATTTTTCTGGGATTCTTGTTGTTCAATGTTGATGGAGATGATATGAAGATGAAAAAGAGGAGAAGAAGATGAAGAAAACCTAACGTTTTTGAATTAAAACAAACAGAAATGACCAAAATATGTAATAGAGAGAAGTTAAGGGACCAAAATAAATCAAATTTTAGTTAAGGACCAAACCGATACTACCTAAATAGTTAAGAGACCAAAAATGCAATTTAACCTTTATTTTGTTAGGGACCAAAATCGTAAGATCGTGATGCTTAAGAGATCAAAACTGCTATTAAGTCGATATTTTATCAATTAATGTTAACATTTTCATAATCCAGCAATAGGCATTAGGCAGTTGATTTTATAGTTTTGAGCGCATTCTTCGTACAACACCAACACCACAGCGAGCGCAAAATTTCAAAAAGTACATTTTTTACCGCAGAGAGCGCAATACTTCAAAAAGAAACTTACATTTTTGACACTTGGGTCTGTGTGAGGTGAAATCAAGAAGAAAAATCAAAACTTTGGTTTTCACATTCATTCGCACTCAAGTAAAAAACCAAGGTAAACGTTCTTCTTCTTCTTCTTCTTTTTTCTGTTTGTTTTAATAGAAAAACATTCTTCTTCCTTTTACCGTTACTTGAGTTCTTAATATTTCCTCAATCGGATAATATTTATTTTCAAAGCACGGAATGTTTGAATAAATTCTGCAGTTTTTTTCCGTTTACGAAATAATTTAATTTCTGTGTATAAATTATTAGGAGAGTGATATGGTAAAGTATCTCTTCCATCTTAATCGAACATTCTAGTTCGAATTTAACCCCGAGAATAGTATTAAATCGTGTTTTACCATCTATTACAGTCCTATCTAGAACGAAAGATTAATGTTTGCAGTTGCGCGCAAACGATACTCAGTTGATACCAAAAACATATTATTGCTATAAAAGGAGAGCGAGAAGAACTATTAAATTTACACTTATTAGTTAAGCATGTAAATATTTGGGTAGAATTATACTGGAGGCATAGAAGAAACGAGGGACAATTTTATGTTCTTGGTGGAAGGACTGGAAGTGGGGAATAGAAATAGGGTGCAGGAGAGCAGATGGATGCATCGAGGCGTAAAATAAAATGGATTAGTGAGTACTGATACATAATATGCAGTAAATTTGTCTGTCGTAGTAGATTGGGGAGTCTTCTCCTATTTGGAATTTTATTTATGTAAACTGGTTAACCTGGGTATTAATTTGGTATATGTATTGTGTATGAGTTTAATTTGGTGAACTGATGTTTGATGATCTAGTTATTGGCTTAAATGGTCGTATCAGTAAGAACCATGATCTAATCTACTCATCTTCTGAATACTTGTATTCATTCAGTTTCTAAATACAACTTTGCTGATTGAAAATATAGACTAGTGAGTCAAAACTAAGATACTAGTCAGTAGTCACATTTTTTTTTCAAACAACCAATGTTAGTATGTTAATTGTTAATTTGTTAGTATTTGAAAATACTAGTCACATTGAAGAAGGAGGAAGAATAATGTAGAACTTACCACACTAGCTATCATATTGAAGAAGGAAAAGTCATGGCTTCTGATAGGAAGATAAAAATTCATTTTGTCATTTTCTGTAATGAAGATAAATTCATGTTTGCACATTTAGATTCAGCTAATATTCAGATTTACAGATTCAAAACCTTTCCAAAATACTACTATACACTACAGTGCTATATCTCTTCCAAATTTTGAAGCCAATTCAAATCTTCTCTACATACGGTTTCATTCACTTGAAGCACAATGGCAAAAAAATATGAGGGAGTTGCGATCGGAATTGACCTTGGCACGACTTACTCGTGTGTTGGAGTATGGCAGGAGCATAACGATCGTGTGGAAATTATTCACAATGATCAAGGAAACAAAACAACACCTTCTTGTGTTGCTTTCACAAATTCCCAAAGGCTGATTGGTGATGCTGCCAAAAATCAGGCTTCTTCTAACCCAATCAACACTGTATTTGGTAATTTACTTATTCTTTTGTTCCAGCACTGTTTAATTTTTAGTTATTATTATAATTTTGATTTTCTGTGTGTTGTTCTTTACTTTTATTAGTACAACATATTATAGATCACCATTTTAGGGCTTTTTTATTTTCTAAAAACATTTTTGGTGATCATTTTAAATTGCTAACATGCGGTTTGATATACTCATAGTTAATAATTGTGCTAGATAAAAGATAGAAGGCAAGCTAGAAAAATGATTTTTCAGAAACAATAACAACTATGTTTTACCATTTTCAAAACTTCAAAAAATGTCAAATATGTTGCAAAAATTGTAGAAGAGAATGACAAGTGAAATATTGAATCTATGCTCTCGTGTGTTTATTAGTTGATATGAAAATGAAAATAGGAAGTAAACGTGCCCTTAATTTTTTGCAGATGCAAAGAGGTTAATTGGAAGGAAATATAGTGATTCCATTGTTCAGAATGATCTACTGTTGTGGCCCTTTAAGGTCATTTCCGGTGCTAATGACAAACCGACAATTCTTGTGAACTACAAGGGTGAGGAAAAGCACTTTGTTGCTGAAGAAATATCATCTGTGATCCTCTCACAGATGCGAGAGATTGCAGAGGCATTTTTGGAGTCACCTGTTAAGAATGCAGTGATTACTGTGCCTGCTTATTTTAATGATTCACAACGAAGAGCCACTAAAGATGCAGGTGATATTGCTGGTCTCAATGTAATGCGGATAATCAATGAACCAACTGCTGCGGCTCTTGCATATGGCCTTCAAAAGAGAGCTAATTGTGTTGATAAGAGAAATATTTTTATCTTTGACCTTGGCGGTGGAACTTTTGATGTTTCTATTCTTACAATTAAAAATAAGGTCTTTGAAGTCAAGGCCACTGCTGGAGACACTCACCTAGGCGGTGAAGACTTTGATAACAGAATGGTGAATCACTTTGTGAAGGAGTTCAAGAGGAAGAACAAAGAGGATATTAGTGGGAACCCAAAAGCCTTGAGGAGGTTGAGAACTGCCTGTGAGAAGGCAAAAAGGACACTTTCATATGACACTGAGGCCACAATTGACCTAGATGCTATATATCAAGGTATTGACTTTTGCTCATCAATCACTCGGGCCAAGTTTGAGCAATTGAATATGGACCTCTTTGAAAAGTGTATGTACACTGTTAATAGCTGTCTTGTTGATGCTAAAATGGACAAGAGTAGTGTCGATGATGTTGTCCTTGTTGGTGGTTCTTCTAGGATTCCTAAAGTGAGGCAGCTATTACAGGAGTTTTTCAAAGGGAAGGAATTATGCAAGAGCATTAACCCTGATGAGGCTGTTGCTTATGGTGCAGCCGTCCAGGCTGTTTTGCTTAGTGAAGACACTAAGAATGTTCCAAACATGGTGCTGAGAGATGTTACCCCTTTGTCACTTGGTATCTTGACACACGGAGATATAATGAGTGTGGTGATTCCAAGGAATACTTCTGTACCATTCAAGAAGACACAAGGTTATTCAACAGCTTCAGATTACCAATCTTCAGTCCCAATTAAGGTTTATGAGGGTGAGAGAATTGTTGCAAGTGAGAACAACTTGCTTGGTTTGTTTGATCTCAAAGTTCCTCTTGCTCCTCGAGGCCTTCCTCTCACAGTATGCTTTGCTATAGATGCTAATGGTATATTAAACGTCTCTGCAGTGGAAGAAACCAGTGGCAATAAAAATGAAATTACAATAACTAATGAAAATGGAAGATTATCAAGGGAAGAGATTGAGAGAATGATCCAGGAAGCTGACAATTTCAAGGCTCAAGACATGAAGTTCAAAATGAAAGTTGATGCAAGAAACGCTTTGGATGATTATCTTTACAAAGTAAGGAAAGTAATGAAGAATGATAGTGCTAGTTTAAAGCTCACCCCTGCAGACAAAGTGAAGATCAATTCTGCAATTATCAAAGGAAAAAGTTTGATTGATGACAACCTGCAGGAAGATACCTCTGTGTTTGTGGACTTTCTTAAGGAGCTTGAGAGCATCTTTGAATCTGCTATGAACAAGATCAACAAAGGTTACTCTGATGGGGAAAGTGATTCGGATTCTTAGCGATAATATTTTGTTATTTGATTTGCTTCCCTGTGTATAATGTTGGATCTGCTTGTTTTGATTTTCTGATGACACATTTTGATATAGCATGCTATATATGGTACTTGAATCTTTCTAATATTTCTAATGTTGGACTGAGTAGACTTGAAGTTTTGATTGATATAAACAAAAATCAATGACATAACTAATATCGTAATTTTAATATGTGTTGCTGTTTAACCTTTGGAAATTGTCTGTCTTATTATATGCTCATAACTAATAATTCACAGATTTCATCATGGCTTTACCTTAGTATGTCCTTGATTTTCTAATTTTACTATGTGGTTCTGGTTTTATTCTTGTTTTATAAGCCATGCATCAAAGATAAGACTAATCATGTTTTCATAAAACTACTATATAACTGGAAGATGTTACATACCAAGTAATTGCAGTATATGGATTAAAATAATTGCAAGCTGTATAGGGTAAACTTTGTCTTAGTGGTTGGCAGGTTAATAAGAAAATGACTTTGGTGTCATAGAAATGGAGCTTATCCAAGAAGTAAGATACTCAGCCACTCTTTTTCATCCTTAGGTCATTTTCAAACCTCTGCTTATTTGAATCAGAAAAGTTAGATATGTATGGACTCCGATGTTGGGATATAAGCAAAAGAGCTTTTTCAATACAGGTGATTTCAGTTCCAAACTAGCTTTTGTTATTAGTCGAGATGCGTAGAGAATTTGAACAGATCACTATTGTTCCGCCGTAGGCCATTTTAGCGATCTGTGATGTGCAAGGTGTGTAAAGCAGGGTGAGAAGTGCAACAATGTGAATTCTACCTTAGTATCCAAGCTGAATTATTGGTTATCTGCTGAAAGAAGGATGTCTTACGCAACATTGCTAGTCAAATTTAATTAATAGGATTTGTTGTATTTTTAATCTACATCAAAATCCTCATTGGAAGAAATCCTATTAGTTACTTTTTATGGAGACTAATCATGTTTTCATGGGCACATAAAATCTTTCATATTGCTCCTAATTTTCTTAGTTGGCCACTAACTGCACATGCTTCCTGTAACAATTACCCTTTGCGATTTTTAACTTGTAACTGATTACTTAGGGATATGCCCTTATGAGCATTAACGGATCAGAAATCTTGAATGGTGGGGATAATGTATATATAAATTTTAAGCAGTAAAGTATATACCAAAATTAATGTTATGGATTACTATAAAACACATACACAGTAACCTCAAAACATCACTACTAACAATGAAGTTTCTCCCATTAATTAAATCACCTTCTCTTTCAAATCCCTTGCTTATGAGTTTCATTCATCAGAGATATGGGAAAAAAGGATAATATTGATGAGACTAAATTTTTAAAATAACTTTTAAAGTGAATCATATCAATATTTTCTTTGTATCTTTTATTTAAAGGCCAAAAAGGTAATATGTAATACAGAACAATCAAGATACAAGAAGTGTTAAAATTAAAATGATACAAAAGTTAGAAAATAAAAAAGCACATAAGCATACGGGGCTAACAACACAACAAACAAAAATCAAAATCAAAATCCAAGAATAGTAACAATTAAGTATCTAATCATTTGAGTACTCCATTGATAGAAATTGCAGGAGTGACCCTTAGTTTGAGTTCTAATCTAAGACCAAGCCAAAAGCTTCACCAGATCAATAAGAGAACCTTTAAGTCTCCCCTGATAACCAAAAATAATTTGATTTCGAAGCTTTTAAATAATCTACAAACAAGCCATCCATATTGAATGAAGGTGCTCCTTTGATTTTCTTTTTCCATGGGAAACCCGACCTATAAATTGAGTAGCATGACCAGAGATGTCATTTGACAAAGCACAAATAATGCCTAGGCGAGACAAAACACATGATCATAACTTACAAGATACATGGTAATCAAAAACATAAATATTTAGATGTTTCATTTATGATACATCCGTTCAGACACAAAGGTGATACTATATTACAGACACCCATATAACAATCATTTAACAATCTTCAAACAAAGAGCACACTTTTATGGGTACTAAATTATTCCAACAAGTCTTATACAACGGAGAATCTGATGTTAGATCAAATTTAGAGATCAGCTCATAAGCTTTTTTGACTAAGTATATGCCTCTAGGATTAATGTCCCATTGTCAAACATCCTTCAAATCTTGCAAAGAAAAATTAGCTAACAAGGCCTTACACTCCTCAACTAACTCTTCATCCCAAGCAAACATTATCCTTCTCCAACTCTGGCCGCCATCCTCCAAACCACTCGAAACCAACCAAACATTTTCATTAATTGAAAGATTAAATCATTTGACACCTCCCTACCCAACCAAGAGTCGTACCAAAACTAAAGTGTTATATTCATTCCTTATTTTCTTCGACATATGCCCACAAATCTATCTCACTCCACCCCCTTCATCACCCTTCTCAATACTACAAATATTTCTTCACCACAACGGGTGTCTACATCCTCCCCTATTAACCAAACCATTTAAAAGCTCATATTTCTTTACCATGACTTTATGCCAAATACTATCATTTTCTCCCCTTAACCTCCAACACCGGTTTTCTAAGAGAACTAAACTAAAAGCTCTTAAATTTCTAACACCCAAACTACCTCTTTTTATTTTTTATTTTTTTATTTTTATAAACACACTTTGTTCCAATGAACCCAATGAATTTTATGAGCCTACTCACTCCCATACTATAAAAAAGATTTAAATAAAGATGGTATTTGAAGGAGCTTTGAAAAGGAGAGAAAGTAAATCGGCAATGAGGTTAATACAATTTTCAAGAGAATAAGGCAACCTCTCATAGATAAATTACAACACTCTCAAAAGGTCAACATCTCTCTTGTACGATCAACCAAATAATTCCAAAACGATAATTTATGAGGATTATCTCCAATTGACAACCCCAAATATTTAAAAGAATTCGTACCCACCTTACAATTCAACATTAAAGCAGTGTCATTCAACCAAGAGTTATCGACGTTAATACCCACCCGCCAACAAGCTTTTATGAAAATTCACGTTCAAAGAATGTGAATTCATCTCCTTGAAAATCATAGCAATAAAAGCATTATGCAAATCACGGACTAACCTTCCTTGGATATGAAAATCCATAAAGAACTTTAGAAAATCTTCTTTAATGTATTTCCAAAAATATTTTAAGAATTCAAAAATATTAGTGAGTTTGGTTGTACCATAGTTGCATATACAGTTGTTTTAAAGTAGATTACAAAACTCTCATGACAAGTTTAATAGCCTCACATAATACTAACTCCCACATTTATGATAATGTACCGTCATGAATTTGATCTTGAAATTGTCAAGAATTTGCATCAGCATTGTGTTGATGTTGATAAGCGTTTGTCTTTTGCTATTGAATAAAAATATTAGCATTTTTATTTTAATTTTTCGTTTTTTTTCTAATTGAGTTTTTAATTGGAATCATGTTATGGTGTTGATAATGATTTATGGTGGTATGGTAGTTTTGATTAGAGTTGGATGATGGTGAAAATTGGGTTTTTTTTTTAAGATGATAAAGGTTATGTGAAAATGAAGATGAGAAAAGAAGATGAAAAAAAGTAAAATTAATTAGGTGTTGATGATATGTCGTTAGATCTGATAGACCTTTTTATTTAACGGTCCCTTTTTTAGGAAGTTAAAATTAACGAAATAGGATCAGAATGATAGACCAACATAGATATAAAGGACCAAATTAAAACTTTTAATAATTACAGGACCAAATTGTAAAAAAATAAAATAATTTAGAGTGTAAGTCTAGAGTTTTATAAAGGGTTAACAATGTGTTTTTTAGATTCTGTCTTTGTAGTTTGATGACGATTTTTTGGTTTTGCACCTTCATGACAAATTTTGCACTCTATAATTTAAGCAAATTTAAGTTTACTCCATGTTAAGTTGAACAAATTTTGATTTACCTCTATCATATCATCGATATTATACGATCAAAATTCATAAAAATTCAAAACCTAAAATTTACGAGAAAAGAATCTACAAAATACAAAGAAAAACAAAAAATTATATATATTACACGAGATAACACACTTTTTAACCCGTTTTCTAAACAATCAAATTCAAAATCTGCCACGGCGTGTCACGATTGCGTATTCTACGTACAACATCACAAAAGTGCACAAAAGTCCAAGAAAACAACATTTTTGACTCCTCACTCTTTCGGCGTGAGTTGAAATCAACAAGAAAAAGCAAGGTAAACGTCTTCTTCCTTTCACTCTTACTAGACTTCTTAATACGTTAGCAAAAAATGTTAACAAATTCCTTAGGTTATTTTTTTCTTCCAAGAAACCGAAATTGCCGTGATTAAATAGAATATGCATATTTCGTATCAAAC
>Ga0099826_10003784_pt1 | contig 10411 bp, 4 predicted proteins | sample Mtrugardesep15_FD_76830 | JGI IMG/M metagenome (GOLD analysis project Ga0099826, IMG submission 76830) | Root nodule microbial communities of legume samples collected from California, USA - M. trunc garden sep15 | ecosystem: Host-associated > Plants > Roots > Nodule | place: USA: California...
AGAGTTGCCGTCTCCGGTGGATCAACTATCTCCGCCCCGACCTCAAACGTGGAAATTTCACCCAACAAGAAGATCAACTCATCATCAAACTCCACACTCTCCTCGGTAACAAGTAAGCTACACTATCGTTCTTGAGTGTTTTTAGACTTTAACCCAATTTGATCTCTCGCAATTTCCTCGCAACTAGTCACTTAGATTTTTATATAGGGTCACATTAGTCCTTTGTTACTCTTGAATCATATTTAACTTATTGGTCGCTCCTGTCAATTACCTATGTCAATAGAAAAGAAATCCCAAACACAATTTTTTTGGGCCAAATTAGTCACCACTCCTACTTTGATTTTTCAAATTTCATTTGATCTGCTAAAAAGACCCAAACCTCACTAATTTGGAACAAATCAGAAGTTATATTCCCATTCATTTGTCCTTCATGAGACCTTAAATTCTAAGTATAATCTATTTTAGTTGAGATAGTTAGATAAAGCATATTTTAATAACTTCGAGAATTAGAGAAGAAGGCTACATGCTTACATGTCCTTTTGGATTTCACTACTTTAGAGCCTCGTGATCTCTCAGCGGGGTGAGCTTGTAACGGTTGTTCCTTTCAAAAGACTAAAATTATTCAATATAACGATGCTTTTGCAGAATAGAAAAATGAACTTTACAATATTACAATTTACTTCTAAGTATAGATGGTAAAGTTTGGACGGCTAACACCTTAGAAAGCGGATTGAGTGTGTGACGACTTAGGTTGACGAGGGCTTATAAGGATTAATTGGTACTACTTATACAAACAAGATGTATCTTTTTCGATTCATAACATAAGAACTCCACATGTTTGACTTGGAGAACTTTTGGGATGGATGACCTTCAAAGTTGATAATTAGAATAATTCAGTTTAGAGTTAAAACATGATTCGGGTTATTTTTTTAAAGAAAAGAATGAGAATAAAAGTTTTTTTTTTGAAGAAGCTAAATTAGCCCACCCAAATTGACATTGAGAGATTCGAACCTAAGACCTCGAGGAGGAGCACACTTCTAGATCCCAAGCCAATACCACCAGGTCAACCCAAATGGGTTAATGAGAATAAAAGTTTTATTAAGAACTTTATGTAGTCCAAATTAGTGAGGGACTAATTTGGATCTTTCTAGAAGATAAATATGAATTTAAAAAAATAAAAATGGAAGAAATTAATTTGAGCCCAATTTTTGTTTCCCATTCTGGCATAATTTTAACCGGACACATTAAACAATCAATAAGTCAAATATAAGATTTTTTTTTAAGAAGACAAATATAAGTTAGAATGGATAGAGGAGCTAATGTGTCCCTTATATAAAAATGTTAGAGATCAATTATGATATTATTTTTTTGTTAAATTAGACTTTGAAAAAATTGTGAAGGATCAAATTGAATCTTTAATCTTATTTTTTCTTTTATATATGTAAACTTGACAAAGTAAAAATTATCATGAATTAAAGTGACACGAATGATAGTTTTATAAATTTCTGAAAGAGATTTAAACTCTTAATATTAAATAAACTAACATCTCAGAATTTATTTCTTGTTAATTTAATTATTGTTAGTATTTATTTATTGATGATTTGAGTTATTAATTACTATAACAGGTGGTCTATGATAGCCGGAAGATTGGCCGGAAGAACAGATAATGAGATAAAAAATTATTGGAATACTCATTTAAGAAAGAAACTTTTGAGCAAAGGAATTGACCCAGCAACTCACATGCCTCTCAACCAACCTCCTTCTTCTTCTTCTGCCACCACAGCACAAGAGGAAACCTGCCCTGATTTGAATCTTGAACTATCCATTAGTCCTCCACATGATCACCCTCCCCAGCCATTCAGTTGTACCACCACCACTGCTACTGTTTAACAGTGTTTGTTTTGGATTTTCAAATGAAATAATAATAATTAAAATTAATGCGGCAGAAAAGGGAAATCAGAGATATTGATTTTATTTTGTTTTCATTCTTAGAAATCTCTCTTTATATCTTTTTGCTACTTTACATAACTACTTACTTAGTTGATGATGCAATACAACATTCTTATCCGTTGTTTTCATCTACCTCCTACTTCCAATCCTTAATGTAGGAAAGTTCATTCATTATATTTGTTTCTCAGCAAGTTAATAGTCACATCATAATTAAAAAGATCATTTTTACTATAATGATAGCTGGTAAAAAGTTATTTCTTGCTAGTATTTCTGGTTCCGTCGTGTTTGCATGTTTATTCTAATTTGTCAATAGTAGTTGCACGTTGAAGATGTATAAGGAAATAAAAAAATTGGTTAAGTTAGTTTCAAGCCTGACAAGACATGTTTTACACATGCAATGTAGCAAGTAGTTCATGTATTTTCCTATAAATAGTGATTCTTTCTCCAAATTAAGAAAATCACTCATATCTTAGATTAAAAGATATCTTGGTGATTGAGGCGCAACTATTAACAAAATTCAAGTATTTGTATGATTTCATATAACATAGACATACTTCTTACCTTCGATGAACTGATTGTGTACATGACTAAGAAGAATGAATATATTTGGGTAATCACCCTTCTATAGTAACAATTCATTAACATAGCTATATTCAATCAAAAAAAGGTATGCATGTTCAAACAATTCATTGGCCTCTCTACCGCGTCATGTTTCTCCATTTGTCCTTTAAATTAACCTTATTTGCTTGCCTCTTTATATGAAAAAGATCATAGTGTTGATGCGTTGGTAAACTTAACATGTGTAGGCAGTGTTTGAGTGATTAATGCATGCCATAAAGCCAAAAGTCCAGCTTTGTAACACCTCAGGGCCTTGGTTATAAAAGATTGTTTTTGCGCTAAAAAATGCTATGAAACTCTAATATGCTTGTTCGATTACATCTTGCATAAGTTTTACATTTCTACGGTGCCAAATATTGTAACAGATCATGGTAAAATTTGTTTAGCAGCGCTGTTCCAATTCTGTAGTAATTGAAAAATTAATTCCTTAAATGGTCATAAATAGTTTCAATTTATTCAATAAACAAAATTTGCGTCAGCTATCCATACTCCTTGGACATGTTAGAAATGGAACCAAGTGTTATATCATCCCATTCCTCGCAATGAGCTGGGCAATTTACACCTTTTAACCCAACCGGGTTATAATTAGTATTTAGTAGTGTGTCTCTGCAAGCCCTCCAAAGGTGGAACTTTAAATTCCATATTAATTTCCAATTTCTTTCAACACATAGATGATTTGAATCTAGTAAGCACGTTTGACAGTAAAAACCCCCATTTGAAGAAAACATTCCAAATTCGAGTGTCCTCTTTTACCACATGGGGTTGAGTCATAATTCTCCACCCTTCTTTTGCTAGCAAAGATAGATTAGAGGGGAGAGGAGGGCTTTGGGGAAAAATGGAAGGAGCAAGTGGATTAAATCAAGGACTAACAATGGGAGGACTTTATAAGGTTAATATCTTCTTAGAAAATAAAATCCTTAGAGAAACTAAAAAATTGTATTTGAGGAGGACTTTGGAGGGTTTTGGAGAATTTATATGAATTTTTCAAATTCAAAATATGTTTTTATAATATTCTTAAAAATAAAAAATATATTATTAATCATTTCCTTAGAAAAAAATATTAATCATAAGCATTAATTTATCATTCTCTCAAAAAAAAACACTCTTTCAAAAAATATGAGATTCCAATATTTTTTTAATGGCAAAACAAGTTCATCATTCTCTCAATTTCATTTCCAACATGGACGTAGAAATATTTCCTGTCATAATTTGGTTAAATTCCATGACCATTGCAAAGCATTCCAAACAAAGTTGGATTATATAAGATAACTTTGTTCAAGCATTCCAAACAATGTTGGATTATATACGATAACTTTGTTCTTGACTTGACAAATGACATGTTCCAACTAATATTTCAGAAACAGACTCAAAGTAGCTGGTGTGTGGACAAGTTTTCAAGTACTTATTGAAAGAAAGAAAAAAACAATTTAAAACGCCGACACAAAGGTTGAGATTACTAAACAAGAGCATGGCTGCACCACCTTACCAAATTTTGCTCAAATTCAAACTATTTAATTTTCCCATGGTTAATTGAACCAGTTAATTTCCTATCCAGGGTAAGGGCATTCCTCAATTTCTCATCACACCCAGAATTAAAACACTCAAATTCCTTCCAATCCTTCAATGAACATGGGATATCCGTATAAGCCCAAAATTTGTACAATGCCCAAACCATCTAATAGTTAGTAGAAGGTATTGTTGGAAGTGAGGCAGCAAACAGTGCCTTGAAGCATCTTTGTCAGATGAATGATCAATTTTGATTATACCTCGTAACATGTCATTCTTTCAAATATTGCATACACTGCATGAGACATCATGAATTTATTCAACTAAAGATTGTTGAATTGTGATTGATCGGTCCAACATACATTATATCAAATAGTTATATATTTCCAGCAATTAAATTAAATCTAATCTCATCTATACTTAAAAGAATGGCATAACAGTAGTCAAATTCAAAAGCAGATGTAATACCTACTCCGTGAGCAAGTAAAATGAGTTATAAACAATAATTAGGCGATTGAATAACTACCGCATCTAAATCTTTAGCAAATTTAATAACATAAAGCAAAGAGCATGCTTCACATATTGTTGTTGAGCTCCCAAGTTATGAATATGTTTAAAACGAAAGAGCACTGAGAAACAATGTGACTGACTTCTCACGAGTACGATACAGATTTCAACAACTAACCTAACCCTGGTTTTTTCCAAAAAAAAAATTGTTATACCTTCTATAATTTGTGCAACACACCATCTTTACTGTCAGCTCCAGCTAGCACCATGCTTATCTGAAAAGTTCACAACATAGATATCAAGCTCAAACGGTGAAATCAAACCCTGACAATAAGCTGAAAAGATCTTATCACACAACCAGCTTAGAATTCAAACAATTATCAACCAAGGATTGCTCAAATTCACCAAGTTTTTCCCAAATTCAAACTATTGGTATTTTTAAAACGAAAGAGCACCAACATACATTGTGATTGACTTCTCGTGAATATGATACATATTTCACAAGACAACCTAGCCCTAATTCTTTTCCAAAATAAATTGTTATACCTTCTGTAATTTTTGCAACGCTGTCTTTTACTGTCAGCTCCAGCTAGCACCATGCTTATCTAGAAAGTTCACAACATAGATATCAAATTCAAACAGTGAAATGAAACCCCTGACAATAAGCTGAAAATATCTTATCCCACAAAATAAAATATCTTTTTCTTTTAACTTATATAAAGTATGCATATAATTTTGAGGTACCTAAGTTCCAATCAGTGCAGTGCAGAAATTCAAACTCCCAAAAATCACAGAAAAATATAAGTTTCCCAATCCCATGGTTCCTCAGCTGAAGAACCTTTACCTCAGAATGCAGATTATAATATTAGACTCAGTGATGAACTAGATACATCGGTTAGATTTCCAAGGACGCAATACTGTAAATACCACAGATCATTTATAACAGGACAAACAAACCAAAAGAATTTCAAATACAGAGCTCAAGCACAGCAAATTATAAAATAAAAAATAAAAATAAAACATTAATTTTAATAAAGGAAATCAAATCAAAGGAATTGAAAGCACAGGTCAGACAAGCATCGATGGATCAATAGAGAGGTAGAGACAGCAAAGAGGATGAAATGGAGCTATGGCAGAGATTCTGAAGGCAGTAAAGGAGTCATTTCAGTTTATTTTGCTTCAAATCCCCAATTTGGGGGAACAGAAAAGAAGTATAAGAGGAGGGCTCTGAAGGATTTTTAAAAACCCCAAACTCTTATTTACTTTTTTTATAAACAAAACCACCAAAAAAGGGTATAACTGGTTAAGAGGCTTCACCTCCTCTCCAAAAACCAAATCCCAAACATAAACTAAAGGTAAACAACATTCTGACCTCGAGACAACAAAAATCAACACGGGAGAGATTGCTTCTGACAAAATACAGGGCAAGAAACAATAATGAGAATTCCCATATCCCTGTGTGTGTATATATGATGAAGATATAAATCAAACAGATGCTTACCTAGGAGCCCTTCAGCATAATGTACAAAAATACCAAAAGGTACTATCTAACAAGGAAGAATACAATGCATATGATTAAATGTTAAAATATCTTTGGTATAGAAAACATGAAAACACAATTTAGCATCATTCTTGTTTCATGGCATCAAGCAAGAGATTCCATCTTAAATAATTACCTATTGATGTGCAAGTGTTGCAGCTCACATAATCTAACACCACCATCATCATTGTCCAAACTGTAATTGCTGAGAATAACCAACAACCTTCTTAAGTAGAGGAATGAGGCCAATCAAAGCAATTTGAAGTTGTTCTGAACTATTTAATCGAATGCTTATTTGTCCAGCCCCACGATTGTTCAAACTGGCTCGCGCAACAAAGTTTGTGTGCCGGCCAACAGGAATTTGTGATTGTAAATTGCACCCAACAGCAAGATCTCCATGCCAATCCATAACGGAAAGCCCAAGAGTTGATAATGAGCGTCCTAGAGGGTAATTTTTATCTCTCAATTGGGCCTCCAAACTTCCACCATAAGCAACATCATCATGCCCAGTCATTGCACCACCAGCAATAACCAACTTGAATTGATTATTAGCAATTAACTTGTCTTCGACTTTAACTCCAGCTGACATCGCATCACCCAATAGAGTAAATGAAAGACCAGCAGTTGCCTTATTTCTCCTAAAATTACAAAACTTTGTCTCACTACGTAATGTATAAGCTAAGTCTTTCCCGACAGTCTGCATATCAAAACCTAACGATGTTGCTTTCCCTTCTCCAAATTTAACAGAACTTGCCATTTCCATCTGAACATTAGCATCCTTTTTATCCTTGGTAACTTGACCACTAAAAGACAAGGGTATCTTGTCTTTAAGAGCAAACAATCTTTCTACATTTAAGCCTTCATAACCCACATCATGATCCCATCCATGAGTTTCTAGGACAGGTCTTACAAGCCACTGGTTAGATGAATCAAGAAAACGATACCGGTGAGTGGGGGTATCAGAATCAAAGGAAGCGGGCAAGGACATATCTGGCATGGGAACAGGAACAGAAGCTGCACCACCACTTTCTTCCTCCACGTTTTCACTATAATCACTCGGCAGATCTTTTATTGATTCTGCCATTTTCTTCATCATTTTTCGTTGCTTTTTTTCATCCTTCAATTGTTTCTTCATCAAAAGTTTTTCTCGGTACTCAACCTCGTCCAGATATGCTTTCTTCTGAGCTCTAGTAAGACTTCTGATCTGGGCCTTTGTCAAAGGTTTAAATGGTGGTAAGTCATCAGGGTCCGTTTCATCACCAGAATCTGATGGTTCATCAAGAACGTCATCGAGACTGTCCTCATCAATGAATTGCTCATCTGGCAACTTTAATTGCGGCCTTGACTGAAGAAGGGATGACAGAAGAAACGGTAAAGGTAACATTCTTGCGCGAGCTGTGTGAGGCTTTTCCGGTGGACTATCTTGTAACTTAAGAAGAGCATTTGCTTCAGCCAGAATTTTTGATGCAAAGGATAAGAGTAACAGCTGTGGTTTCCAAACCTGGCCATTAGGCAACACTCGTTGGCCAGACGTATCAATTCTGCATGCAGAGTGGTTCTCCACCAATGATACAGGATTCATGAGACGCATATCCCCAGCTGCTTGACGAATGGCTTGCTGCACAACATGAGAGCGCTGTGTGACAAACATTTCATAACTGGAAGGAGTACCATTAGGACCATCAGGTGGAGCAGATGCTGCATGAGTCAAAACCACAATAGCATTGAACCATATGGCAGGTCCAAAAATGTCCGTAATCGTGCGTAAGAGTGGCATATCACTAAAATCCCGGCTTGGTGTATCTATCCTATCAAGATATAACACAATATCAGGAGGTGATTTCTTAATAAATCGCTCGACAGAGTGAAGGATCTTCTCATTGTGTCGTTGGTCTGACCAGGAAGGTAGAAGTCCCGGTGTATCAATGACTCGGACTTTAATGCCCTGTACTGTCCCCACAACATCTTGAACCTTTTTTGTTCCCATATTGAAAGCATTGGTATTAAATTTAATTTCATCAAAGATAGAATTGATAGTTGCACTTTTTCCAACTCCTGTTTTTCCCAGAACCATTATTGTACAAGAGAAATCAAGCGGCTCTTGACCCGCTGATTCGAGTTGCTCGGCCATTGCACTTGCACGGTCAAAGCTAAAAGCGCCAACACGGCCTCCATTCCTCCCTCTGAGTTGTTCAGCCAGTCCTAATCTATAAAGAACTTGTGCTACAACGGTATTGTGGGGAGTCTGCCCAAACCTATTAGCTAGCCGCAAAAATTTCACCCTGATCATTTGAAGTTTCTCTCGAGTCTCGTCATACTCCTCAGTCTCCCCAGTTGAGGAGTCTTCCATTTTTTGAGACTGCGTATTAGAAAGAGAAGAGTTTACCCGCGACTGCTGCACTGCCCGGGGAGCAGGTCTCAATAATGGAGCTGCAGATCCAAGGCCTGCAGGACGAACAAGAGGGGTGCTAGTAGCAACAGATTTTCCGGATGAGGAAACAACCTCGCTATTCTGTTCTTCAGTGATCTGAGTGGTTTGTTTGTCTTTCACATTATTCTCTAGTATCTTTTTAGGTTCCTCAACAACAGATAAGTTTTCGTAATTTCTTTGATTTTCTTCATTAGAAATCTTAGACCGGTAACCATTCATACTCCCTTGTTCTGAATTAGATGCAGTAGCCTGAACTGTAGGCATCTCAGTAGCAAAAGAATTTTCTGATATGGACGAGCTTCCAGCAGTTTCAATCACTGTACTTTCATCCACAGCCGGAGAAAATCCTACTTTTTCACCAATTGTTTCCAGATGCTCTGAACTTGATCTAGCATCATCATCCTTAGTTTCATCATTACCATACTCTTTGCATTCAGTCCTCTGACTATGATATTTTTTAATTTCTTTGTCATTCGTAACCGCGTGGATTATATCGGTGGCAGTGGTCTTATCATCCACTTCAAAAAATATTTCACGACAAGGTTCTAAATCCTCTTGAGTAGAATGCTTGCATGCATTTTCACATGTATCATCTTGAATTTCACTATCACTGTCGCCTGAAGCATTATGTGGTTCAGCTATTTTGTCATCTATAAGATCAGGATCCAAGTCACCCTGTTTCAAATACCCAGCATCGGCACCCTGGTTTCTCATCTCGTCATGGGATCCAGATTCTTTATGAAACTCAGCAACAGTGAACTCGACCTTGTTTATGGTTCCATTTTCCAATATCATAGCAGCATTTAGTCTGGGAGTGAGAAATTCAGGATCCTGATTGTGAGTCAATAATGCAGAGTTTCCATCCAGCAAGTCTCTTCTAGGCTCCTGAAATAGCACCCTACCATCGGCGCTGCTGATAACATTGGATTCATGACAAGATACTCCATCTAGACAAGAGCGATGAATTCCGTCTTTGTGAAGGTTATCGGGGATTTCATGAAGCAAAGGCAATGAACTAACAACAGCAGCATCGCGGCCATGGTGATGATGGAATGTCGTCTCAAATGGATCAATTACCTCTTGGAAAACATCATCTCCTTCCAAATTATTATTATTATTATTTCTGTCTACCGCAACACCATTATCCATGATCATAAAACTTGAAGAATTTATAAAACCCTAGATTTTGGCAACAAGAATAATAATAAAAACGATAAGTAGGGAATTGTGACGATTATCTATCTAATAAATGAGAATAGCGAAATAGGCAAACCTGTTCAGTTCATGGGGGATCTTCAGGTGGTTGAAATTGAAATGAAAGAGATGAATCAATTTGGGATTAATTAATAAAATCAACGGACACACGAGTTAGTTAGTGGGAAAATCCTTTGTCTCGTTAGCGTCTAGTAGTACACCTATTTTTATTTATTTTTTTTCGAACAGAGAGGGACTTCCTTTCCTATAATATTTTATTGGTCAAATGCATCTAAAGGTTTAAGTTTTTTATTTTTTTTAAAGTGGTCCTTTAAGTTTCAAAAGTCTCAAACAAGTCCTTTTGGTTTTTAAATCGTTTCAAACAAGTCCTATTGTAGATAGCATAATTGGTAATTGCTTCCTTGAACTCATCTTTGGTACCAAATCTGGCTACTAACACCCACTTAAAATTAGTCATCTTTTTAGGCATGGCAAATGGTGGATAATGCTCTTTGTTGCTATCATCTAAATCATCACCATCATCCTCTAAAAGGACTTGTTTGAAACGATTCAAAAACTAAAAGGACTTGTTTGAGACTTTTGAAACTTAAAGGACTTGTTTGGGACTTTTGAAACTTAAAGGACCACTTTAGAAAAAACGAAAA
>Ga0099826_10003785_pt1 | contig 10410 bp, 4 predicted proteins | sample Mtrugardesep15_FD_76830 | JGI IMG/M metagenome (GOLD analysis project Ga0099826, IMG submission 76830) | Root nodule microbial communities of legume samples collected from California, USA - M. trunc garden sep15 | ecosystem: Host-associated > Plants > Roots > Nodule | place: USA: California...
ACCAATTCTCGAGAATTGCTTCAAACAAGTTAACTAATCCTATTATGGCAGGGATTGAAATCACTCCAAATCACACAAATGATTAACAGACATATACAAATATCACTACAACAAAAGAGCCGAATAATAGCGCAACAAGAGGAAATTCCACTGGTGATTGAACATGTCAAATCCCTTAATGAGATATAAGAGGCTAGTGCCTTTACATCAACCCCATTAAATAAAACCAATTCACAAAATTGCTTCAAATGTGAAATAATCCTATCCGAGGAATTCAAATTAAATGAATGGCCAAAACACACAGTCAGTGTTGTCAATTGCGTATTGAGGAAAAAGCAGTTTATTGAAATTCCTCTAAAACAGCATAGTAACAGATAAACAAAATGCGAAAATGATGATTAATACGCAAAGAGAAATCGAACGCAGAGAGCAACGAAGAAGATGAAGAGTAGAGAAGTTACCTGCGAAATAAAAAATGATGCGTTACACAACGACTCTATGCGACGGAGGAAGAAGCGGCGGCGACGAGTTAGGGAACCGGATCCGAATTAGGGTTGCGAAATTTGGAATTAGGGTTGAGAATTTTGAGATTTGGAGATTGGAGAAGAGAAAGAAAATGCAGATCTGAAGTGGTTAAAATCCGGATCCGAATTTTTACCGGTTCGGATATCCAACCCGTTTAAAATGGGTTGGTTGGTAACTCATTTACAAAAAATCCATATATGTTAAATTGGACTGGGTATGGTTATGTCTTTGGACCTAAAACTGGTTGTTATGCACACCCCTATATGCATGTGGTACCAAGTTTTAGGATGTCGGAGTTATGTTACTAAGTGACCCACAATCTTTAAATAATTGGATAATCAGAGGTATATTACTGATTATCTAATGAATTGTATAGACTCGACAATGCACAACTTCATACAGTTTATGTTACATGACCCCTTCATCATATAGCATAACAACACACCAATACTCAAAGCATCATAAAATCAATACTTTCATGCACTAACAAATCATTTCATTACCACATCAACATTTATTCCGTCAATAATTCATCAACCTCATAGCAACGTCATATATCATCATCATCATCATTTAATCTCATAATTATGTCAAATCATATTAACATTTACTCATATTATTTCATAATCACACTCATCATCATCATGCTACCTTATCATGTATATTTCATTAATCACCTAGTATGATAACATTCATTTCATAGTTCAATTCATTAGATAACTAATTACAAGCCAACATTATATAATTCACAATGGGGCGAGGTGGGGACGGATTTTACATTCCCCGTCCCCATACCTGATTTTCATATACTTACCCGTTACCCTACTCATACCCGACAGGGATAAGAAATTGAATCACATCCTCGTCCCCGATGGGTTTGGGTATCCCCGCCCCCGCATTGAATAATTTTTTTCAATATAAAATATAAGTTTTTTTGCAACCGTAGAGAAATGTTGTAATGCATTATCCAACAATATGCTCACTTTAACATTTGTTAGACTGATTGATTCAGCTGCTCCTTTAAATATCAATGATAGTTTTTATAACACGACAATTATCAAACAGAATAACATGGCATATCAACATAAAGTAATTTTCTACATTCAGGATGAGTTTGGGTATGGGTTCGGGGTGGGTACCTATATATCCATTACCCATCTCATACCCGTGTTTTGAAATCGGAGAAAACCAAAACCCATACCAAACCTACTCAAAACGGGGAAATCCCGTCAAGTTGGGTTTGGTTAGGGCGGATAACCACATGTATGGGTTTTGTTGCCATGCCTGATTAATTCACTACTTCCGTCCCAATATTCACTTATGTTATGTTTCATGTTCACATACATACTCATCATTCCTACATGTTATTACTATGTTCAACATCACATTAGTTCATGCACCACAACATTTATTCATTTGGGAAAAACTCTATCTCATTCTAATTCTTTTTAAAGTTTCAAGTTCAATTCCATTTCATCTCAAGATTACTTAAAACAGTTCAATTTAAGCAAGCCTTGATCACCCATCATTTAATCATCAAAACAGTTAGAAATCATCATCAAAGGAACACCCAGAGTATACAAGACTAACCCCTAAGCACCCAAAACACAAAGCAACCAAAAAGATGCCGTGTCTTGGGCGTCTAGCACCAAGCTTGGCATGTTCAAGTGTTGGCTCTCTGTAACTGAGTGCCTAAACACCAAAGTGATTAAAATCATTTTTCAAGGTCCAAGCACTTTATTTAAGTTCTTTCAACACTTTTAAAACATCAACTTATTCATCATTCATCATGGTTTTCACTCAATTCATCATAAAACTAAGGCTTAAATATGATTTTTGTCCCTGTAATTTGGGCTAGTTTTGGTTTTCATCCCTGCAAAAAAAAAAAATTGAAAAACATCCCTACAATTTTTTTTGTTTGAAAAAGGTCCCTGGCCCCACATTTTTGTTGATTTGGCACGATATTCGCCATGTGGCAGTTGTTGATTGTGCAACTTTTGCCATGTGGAGCTGACGTGGTAGTCCACAAAATATTATATTTTTAAAAAAAATTTAAATTCTGGAAATTGTTTTTCAAAATAAAAAAAATCATAAAAAAATTTCCGATTATAAAATTTAAAAAAATATAATTTTTTGAAATATGAAAAAAAAATGTAAAATTATATAATTTTTACGAAAATTTAAATTTTAAGAAAATGATTTCATTTTTTTTCGAAAAGTTATTTTCAAAAATTTCAGATATTATAATTTTCAAAAATAAAATAAAATTATATAATAAAATTTTAATATTTTTAAATTTATTTTTTGAATTTTTAAAATGTTTTTTATATTTTTAAATTTATTTTCATATTTTTTAAATTTAAAAACAATTTTCAGAATTTTAAAAATATTTTGTAAAATTTAATATTATGTGGCATGCCACGTGGAAAAAGTTGCACAGTCAGCAACTGCCATGTGGCGAATATTATGCCACATCAGTGTTTTGGCAGGGGCCAGAGACCTTTTTCAAACAAAAAAATTTTGCAGGGATTTTTTCAGTTTTTTTTGCAAGGACGAAAACCAAAATTGCCTCAAATTACAGGGACGAAAATCATATTTAAGCCTAAAACTAAAAAACAACAATTCATCATAATCAAACATAGTTTTTGACATAACAACAACGTGATTTCACAACTTTTCACATACCCAAAATAATCATAACAACTAGAGCACAAAATTGACATTAATTCATCACAAAATTTATGAAAGTGAAAGAAATCATACAACCCACAACTACCCAATTACTCATAAATCTCATATGGTGAAAATAATCTAACCCCCGTACCTCTTAATTTCCAAAGCTAACTTCCTACAAGCTCGAATCTCCCTCTTCCCTTTGGTTCTCGAGCTTTTCACCTTTCTTTCTATAGATCCCCTTTTGCTTCTCTTTTGCCTCTTGCTTGCCTCTTTCCCAAAACTTAACAAATGATTTTCTAACCCTAAATCATAAAGACTACCACTTATTTATATCCACTTGTATTGAGTTTGGTTCACTTAACTCTTAATGAGCTTAGTCTTTGTCCTTCTCCTTCCTCGTAAAGAGAACACTACACAACTACTTCACTTAAACCCCCTTTTACTTATATCTTATATTCTCATAATTCCTCAAAGTTTCTACTAACTTCACAAAAATATCCTCCACTCCTAAATTACTAAAATACTTTTCACTTTTAAATTACCAAAATACCCTTTACTCCTCAATCTCTAAATAAAAATCAACTAACTCATCAATTCAAACACATCAAATAAACAATTAAATTCCAAATAATTAAAATAATAATAAACTAAAAATCGGGATGTTGCGATTATCATCTCATCCAATTGTTCATAGGTTTATGAGGATCAATTCCGTATCAAATCTGTAATTATGTCTTCTTTTTTTATTTTTTATAATAAGACACATTTTATTTCTAAATCAATAAATAAACGATTTTTTTTGTAAATCAAACAACTATTTGTTGGCTTTGTCTTTTAGAAAAGATCGTTTCACAAGAAAAAATATAAGTTAATTTTTTATAAGCGTTATACTAATTTTTAATATTTTATGGTAAAATATATTCAATACTTCTTGTCATGAGCAATAAAAATCTTGCTTAATCATTTAAGAATGTTTTATTCATAATAGTCAATCCCAAATTGGGGCGCAAAGCGATCGACCCCAAAAGTGGAACAACGTTTAGTGGGACGACTGCTATTTGATCATTTTTTGGACGAATTACATGAATAATCTTGTATAGTATAAACAAACATAGGTAACGGGAACAAAGAACATATGAACAATAAGAGAACAAAGAATATAGTAATAGATAGATGAAACCAGAATAGAGGAAGACAATGGGGACGACGACAATCAACAACGACACGTGAGAAAGGATGTGTTGTAGGTCGTGTTACGTGTTTTGTGTGTTTGCAGATCGTGTTATGTGTTTTGTAGCGGCAAGTGGTAAAAGAGAAAGAGTGGAACTTGTGAGAAAATTGGGAAAATGTTATTATGAAATTATAAAAATGGTCTCAAAATGTTTTAAAATCAGGGTTAATTTGAAATATTCCCTCTACAATACAATAGCGAATCATGCACCACCACCGCATACCGCTATAGTAGTTGTAACTGTCGCTATCATGAATCGCACTGCTACTATGCTCACCGTAGCGCTTTCTTGCCGTTATCAAAGTAATAGTTGAAATGTACGATTTCTTAAAATTAAAATGTTTAATTTTTTCTCTATCCAAAATCACGGTTCTTTTGTTGTCGACTCAGTTCTAATGGTGCCAAGTATTAAAATATTACTTATAGTATATCATTTTTTATACTATTTTGTAGGTTATCATTTAATGATCATAAGTAGATTTTTTATTTTATATTTTATATTTTATCATAAGTAGATAGAGAATAAGCTTTAGAGAGAGAAAAAAAACTTTGATATAAAAAAGAGGCTTAAAAAGAAGAAAATAAAAACTACATATCATACGCAACATTATGATAGAAAAAGTTCATAAATCATAACTCAACCGACAAAAACATTAAAAGGTCGGACATTATTACTAGGGTTTGAACTTTTAACCGTGCCCCTGCACTTGTGTGTGCATTTTATTTTCAATGACGATCGTCATATCGTTCATCCATCCAAAAGAAATTATGATGCAATTTTACAACAAAAATCCAACAAAAATACCTAAGATTGGGGGATGAAGGTCCCTCGCCATCAGTGGCGGAGCCAGAAAAAATAGTTTGGGTGGGCCACTAAAAGTTTGACTAAAAAGCTCGAGCAATTTAAAAATAAATAAATTACATAGTTTACTACCGCTATAAATTACAAATATTTTTTATTTATAATACAACTGTTAATTAGATGAATTTTGAGTTGACAAGACAATATATACTCCCTCCGTTTTTAAATATAAGCAAAATTAATTTTTTAGGTTCATTCACTTAATGATGAATATGGTCCATATTACGAACCACATTCATCGTTAAGTGAATGAATCTAAAAAGTCATTTGTGCTTATATTTAGAAACGAAGGAAGTAGGAGATTTGAAACCCAAAAAATTAGAAAGTTTGTAAACCTCCGCCGCCCAACCAAGTATTAGCATGACAAAATCACATATGTCATTTTTAGAACTGTCGAAGACCTGAACCGTTGAAAAATTGTTTAAAAACTCATAAAATAGACCTACGATTTTTAATTTTTTAGGTAGGCCACTAGATCAATTAGTGGGGATTTAGATATGTCAAACACTAAAGCCGCAGTAAAATTGATTAAAATCTCGTAAAATAGACCTACAGTTATTGATTTTTTTAAATTTTTTCGGGTGGGCCGTGGCCCACCCCAGCCCATAAAGAACTCCGCCACTGCTCGCCATGTTCATACACATTATAGGACACTCGAATACAAGGAACAGCCTGGTCATAGCTTCACTTGTTGGGCATGTTCAAACAAAATAAAAATTGGGTATGTATATAAAAAAAAATGGACAACTTTCATTATTCATATATTATTCGAAGGGAAATATTATTTTACAACTAGACAAATCCAAAAACTATAAGATTTATCTCGTGTATTTACTTCATTGACTCTTGGATCTGTTCTGATTTTTATCTCCAATTATTTATTTATGTGAACTGACAACCCAATTCTTTATGTTGCGAAACATTTTTTAAATTATTGAGTGAGATTTTCTATTTAAAGGTGCGAAATGGCTTGAGGTAAACGATTTAACGTGTAAGGAATATACTATTTTGTTTGGTAGTCCTATAGTGAATTAGACAACACATATTAGTAAAATACTGTGTAAAGAATACAAGATCTGAAAAGTAGCATGCAAAAAGAAGAACAAAAATAGAAATTGGCTTATATATCAGAGATATATTGAGTAACTTAAAAGAGTTATTCTAAATATCCACCTTTAGTTGCATTTTAATGTAATGACTCATTAATAATTTTAAGGAAAATGCTAAATAATACCCGCATTGGTTAAGAAGACCAATTTAAAAATATTGTATTGAAAATAGTGAAAAGTGATATATTTGACTTTTAAAAGTTAAAAATGTCGAATTCAATGTAAACTTACATTTCCTTAACCAACGCTCTAAGGACAATTTTACGGAACATTAAATTATTAATTGCGGAAGCAGATAACTCCACAAGAGTCTTTTTCAATGCCTAAGTGTCAAATGATAATTGAGTAAAATGCAACAGCCCGCATAAGAGAGGAGAGTGTTTTGCGTGTAGGGAACAACTTATCTTTGGACAAATGTTGGGTGGATGTTAAAAACGTGACATCGTGCCACCAATCTCTCTCCATTTTCATGTCAAACACAACTCATGCTTCTTTATTTTTTGTGTTCAATTAAGTCTTGCATGTTATTTTTTTATTTTTAAATAAAAGTAAAACTTTTATAACTTGTATATAAATAGAAGGACAAAAATCATTTATGTGTTTTTCGTATGGTTCTTAACTAAAAATATAATTAGTTTTTTTAATAAAAACGAATTTTGAGAAAATTATGAATTTGAGCAAATTATGATGAATTTTGTTAAGAATCATACAAAAAACATCTAAGAAATTGTAACTAAGTTTTTTTTTCTTCCTATTTTCGAACTTATTTTATTTGACATTTTAAAATCATTGAATAATTGACGTATTTGCTCTATATTACATAACAAATTCATTTTTTTTTGTCTATAATTAAGATCACAACTAGTGTATAAACGCTATTGAGAATTAAAAAGAGTTTATAGTTAAAAATTAGATTTTTGTTTTTTGAAAATGGTGTTTCAAACCTTTCATTAAAAATAATATCAACAATATAAATACTTAATTACCTCTTTCAAAAAAAATTACTTTGTTAAAAAAACCACTTCCTCACAAAAGTTTTTTTACTAGAAAGATATACTTTTTTTAAGCTAAAAAAACATACTAAATTACTCAATAAACATTGAAATGCAAGAATCAGAGTCGAAACATGAATAATGCATAATATACATGTAAAATTGGAGTTCAAACTCCACCACCATAAAAAAAATAAAAATAGAAGAGTTGAAACAATGGATTCTCCATAATGAGTTTAACAATTTGGTTACTTTAAAAAGGATCTGAGATTGAGTTATCAATATCTTTATATTTTTGATATTCCTTTCTTTGTTTCTCATACATAAAGTGTTAGGAATATTGCTATTTTAATGTAACACTTTTTTTATTTTGCTAATAATGGTAACTTAAAGATAGGATAAGAACAAACAACCTGAAGTAAATTCAAATCTATCTTCATGTATTCAATAGTCCAATAATTATCCCAATTATTTCATTTTCCTAAAGAAGAAAAAAAAATACATTTTTATTTTATTTATTTATTTCCTTAAATTAGTCAAATATTGTGGTAGCCATTGCATGTGCGACAGAGAGAGAAACGTTGTCCTTATAGTTTCTTTAACTGTTTGAGGTTGTTTTATGTTACATGTTTCCATCAAACTATTGAGTTTCTTGGACTTTGTAAAGTGATGATTGATATAACTTTAATCTTTTTGTGATCTTGTAGAATTGTAACACTTCTGAAACATTATCATTGGTTACTGCAAAGTAAAGCTTTGAAGTTTTTTTGAGTTCAAGTTCAAAAGCTGCAACCAAACACACCTTTAATTCCCTCAAAAAAAAAAAAAAACACACCTTTGATCAGTGTATGTATATCTTTCTTACTCAAGTTCTTTTTATTTTATGTTAGATTAATTTATATGGTTTCTGTGATTTTTTGCATGAAGAATTTGTTGGAGTAAGACATTAATCTGTGTAAACAAAGTTTTGTTTTTAATTATATTTTTTTGATGAAAATTTCAATTTTTCAAGTGATATAACAGTTTGGATTGGATTCACAGAAGGGGTTTGAACTTTGATCTTGCACCAATTGGTGGATCATGTATGGCCCACCTTGTTTTTCTTGCAGTTTCTAATGTTATTTCTCATGTTCTTCACTGATATGCTACTAGAATTAGCTGATCCCAGGTTTTAAATACTTCTGATGAGGCCGTTGGTCGTATATAGACGATCCTTGATATTGCGGAGAATTTTCGTTGAATACAATTGATGCAGCTGCAATTGTAGTCTGATGTGGTTTTGAAAATATGAATTAAAAACTTCACATCACAACCACAATTACGGTTGCGGACCATTTTTAAAACCTAGCAGCTAGTTGCCACGGTTTGATGTGATGTTTTCTAGTCTCATGTTATGTGTTTTGAACTCAAGTCTGCTGCATCATGAAGCAGACTTGAGTTCAGAACATTGTGCATTAGCAGTAGAATCCATGTGTATATATCTCAGCTTATATTCAATTTGTAAGCTGACTCAACAATTTCCAGACTAACAGTTGGAAGTATACTCCTTGATACCCTATGTAGCACCGACACTTTAGATTTAAGGCGTGTGCAGCGTCCAATACTTGTTGGTATTGGTGTCAAACACAACATCGAAACATGTGGCACTGACACGTTCAATAAATTTGTTTTCTCAAATTTTTACTGGTGTCAACGTATTAGATTGTCAATATTGTGTCTGGTGTCTGTGTCAGTGTTTCATAGCTGATAACTTCGGGTCAAAACTAGTTTTCTCATACGTGTAATACTGGAAATTTTGGTGACTACAAAGAAATTTGTTGGGGAAAAAGTTTGCATTTTATTGTCGAATGTTAAGTGAGATGAAATTTTGATCACATGCTTAGGATGTGGTTCAGATTGCTGATGGATTTATTGTAAATTAGGTTCCTATGGCGTCATCAGGTGAAGTTGCTAAGAAGATGGATAAAGAAAACGTAAACAATGGCGATGATGTCCATGATATAGAAAATGACGGTAGCTTGGATGGGAATGATGAGCAAATTGGAAGGTATTGGTCACAGTATTCTGAAAGGAACATGACATATGAAGAACCACTTCTTGTGAAGCGGATTAACACTACCTCTCAGATTGCCATAGTTGGTTCCAACCTTTGCCCTATTGAAAGTCTTGACTATGAGTAAGCAACATTCAATTCCTTTTGTACAACATATAATCTTAAACTCCATGACATATTCATACGTTGTTTTCAGCTTATTTTCTTAAACTTCATGATATCTTTGAAAATGGCTTAAGCTTCTTTGGAAACAGCTTAACTTTATTTTATCTTTTTTAAAGAAATAGCATAGGATAAGTGCTTATGCTAGAAGCACTTAATAAAGTTCTTTAGCCAAACAGGGCCTTAACAACAAAAGCTATATGAATTAATCAATTCATGGTGATATGTCAAAAACAAAGCTTTTGATTGAAATCTTATAATTATGTATCAGCCAATAAGAGTTACGATTAGCGAAAACTTCAAAGAGGTTTTTAATGTATTGAAATATCAAATACTGATGGAAAGAGTGATGATGTAAGTATACTTATTCGGTAATTTTCAGGGTTTTTGATAATGAAATGTTTAACCAGGACTGGAGGTCCAGGAAGAAGGTTCAGATATTCCAATATGTTGTACTTAAATGGGTATTTGCCCTTCTTATTGGATTAGGAACTGGACTTGTTGGTCTTTTCAATAATATTTCTGTCGAGAACATAGCTGGTTTCAAGCTGATTCTTACAACCAATCTCATGTCTAAACAAAGGTCAGCTTCCTTTTAATGACATTATATTCATTCAGGACCGACCACATGAATTGAACGACACCACAATATATAGACAATTTAAGTTCAAATATCTCTTCAATTCAAACGACGTGACAATGTTTCGATTATTGTTCATGTATTCTCAAGAATAGTAGTTGTAGTGCAGATATTTTGAGGCTTTTCTAGCATATGCTGGTCTCAATATGGTTTTAGCAGC